>ERZ795053.565-NODE-565-length-47529-cov-19.469310_pt1 | contig 47529 bp, 43 predicted proteins | sample MGYA00375137_ERZ795053 | MGnify/ENA primary metagenome ERZ795053 (study PRJEB30182, sample SAMN05720284) | activated sludge metagenome | isolation source: Anaerobic digester | place: Hong Kong | collected 2014-12-17 ... | reverse complement strand
GATAAGAGATTCCTGATAGCCTCCTTCGTCGGCTTCAGGAATGACGTGTTCTTTTCAAGGTGTTATTCGGTAATTGGAAACATATGCTAATACCAATAACCCTTTTCTCACTACCCAATACTCACTACTCACTACCTTTACCTTATGGACCTCGGCGCAACACCCATCGGCATTTTTGATTCCGGCTACGGCGGGCTGACGGTCATGCGATCCATCGTGGACAGGTTGCCGCAGTATGATTATGTCTATTTCGGCGATAATGCCCGCACCCCCTACGGCAACCGCTCCTTCGAGACGGTGTACGAATTCACCCGCGAAAGCGTCTTCCACCTCTTCGACATGGGTTGTGAGCTGGTCATCCTGGCCTGCAACACCGCATCAGCCAAAGCACTCCGGACCATCCAGCAGCAGGACCTTCCCCGCATGGCATCAGGAAAAAGAGTACTGGGTGTCATTCGTCCTACTACAGAGCTGATCGGGCAACTCACCCACAGCGGACAGGTGGGCGTACTGGCCACCAACGGTACCGTGAACAGTGCGTCTTATGTCATCGAAGCCGGAAGATTTTTTCCCCATGTGGAAGTGCACCAGCAGGCCTGTCCCATGTGGGTGCCACTGGTGGAGAACAACGAACTGGACGGAGCAGGCACAGAGTACTTCGTGCAGCGTTCGGTAGAGCAGCTGATGGAACAGGATCCCCGCATTGATGCTATCATTTTAGGATGTACACACTATCCCCTGCTGGAACCGGTCATACGCCGTTTCCTTCCCCCGCATATCCACTTGCTGAGTCAGGGTCCGGTGGTGGCAGAAAGGCTGGATGACTACCTGGAGCGCCATCCCGACATGGCTGGTCGTTGCAGCAAGACGGGCAAACGCACCTTCTTCACCACAGATGACCCTGCATCTTTCAATCGCCACGCCACGATATTCTTTGGCGAGTCTGTAGCGTCACATCATTTTTCGCTGTAAGGCTGCCTGCCATTCCGCATGAAGCTGGGGCACAAAAGTGTTGGCCTCCACTTCCAGCTGAAAGGGTCTGATGGACCCTGCCTGTTGGAGAGCCGATAACAGGTCAAAGTGTTTTTGTTCCTGATATACACAGAGATCATGACGGGCCAGTTCTTCCACCAGGTATTCCTGTTCGGTCTGACCCGGGGTGGGCACGAAAATGCAATGTTTGCCAAGGGGTGCCAGATCCATCAGGGTAGTATAGCCGCCACGGGAGATGATGATCTGTGAACTGCCCACCAACTGGTGCAGTTTTCTGGCTCCGGCATGTGCCACCAGCCGGACATGGTCAGAGACCCACTGATCGGAGCGCTCTTCTGAAAGACCCTGTACGATTATGAATTTGCGACGTATGGCTGTTGCCTGCTCCAGGATCATTTTCTCAAAGATGCTGCGTTGCGGTTCAGGGCCTGACAGGATGCAAAGCACATCATTGGGTGGCAGGGTAGTGTCGTATTCGCCGGAGAACCTGTTCAGCAAGCCGATGAAGGTGGTGTTGGGAAGTACCGGGTGGAGATGAGACAGGTCGCCCGACAGGTTGGGTTCACCTGCCACGTCCGGTATCCAGATGCGATGGAAACGGCGATGCTGAAAATTCAGCCATTGCCAGACGATCCATTCGATGAATTTAGACCCCGGTATCTTGATCATCATCTGGTGGCTGATGAATACCGTATGAACGTGTTTACTCCGCACACCATAGCGGTTGTCTGAAATGATCATGACCGGATCATACTGTTCGATCAGCTGGCTGGTGACCCGTTTTTCCCGCATGATGCCTCCTAGTATCTTGCGCAGCTGTATGGTCAGTTTGACCAGAAAACTGCCCCGCTTCTGGTAGTAGATATTGTAGGAGGGCAGGTCATAGAAATCTGCCTCCGGAAATTCCTTTTGCAACAACAACAAGGGGCGCCCGCTCGTTACAATGACCACATGACAACCCATGGAAAGCAGCTCACGGATGACCGGTATGCAACGGGTTGCATGACCCAGTCCCCAGTCCAAAGGGGCTACCAGGACTGTTTTGTTGCTTGTTTCAGCCGGCATGTGTTCAGGAAAAATGGTACATTCGCTTCGGCCATAAAACTATGAAAAGTACGGGTATGAAGACCATTGGAAAACCGTTTCTTATGCTGGTCATACTGACCACGATGCTGCTTGTTGCCGGTTGCAACCTGGGCGGTGACAAATGCGATTGTCCAAAATTCGGCAGCGTGGAGAACAGCACCATGCAGACGCTCACCACTCCCTGAGTGTTGAATCAGTCTAAATTGCACCCAGCGTTTTTCTTGTCTGAACGTATTCCTGTTCAGGCTGTTACTTGTATGTAAAACCGAACCAGATATGTTATCTAAAAAAATGGAAGAGGCGCTCAATGCGCAGATCGTGATGGAAGGATATGCCTCCAGCTATTATTTATCAGCTGCCTCCTTTTGCGACCACAAAGGGCTGGCAGGAATTGCCAGTTTTCTCTATGCGCATGCTGATGAAGAACGCATGCACATGATGAAGATGTTCCACTATGTGAACGACTGCGGCGGCCATGCACAGGCTCCTGCCCTGGAGCAGCCACCCCTGCAGTTCGGTTCCGTACTGGAATTATTCGAGGCCATCCTGGCACATGAGCAAAAAGTGACCGCCAGCATCAACAACCTGGTGGATATCAGTCTGCAGGAAAAAGATTACGGTACCAACCAGTTTTTGCAGTGGTTCGTGATGGAACAGCACGAAGAAGAGACCCTGTTCCGCGGTGTCATTGACAAGATCAAACTGCTGGGCAATGACCCCAAGGCGAACTACTACATTGACAAGGAACTGGGCGGTATGCGCACAGAATCTGCCGGCGGTGAAGCCTGATGAACATAACTGAAAATTAAAATGAACAAGAAAGAGGAAAGCCTGTGGCTTTCCTCTTTTTGCATGCTCCCTTTTTACTTTTCCCTAATTTTATCCCATGACCGTCGCCCGTGTGAACTACATCAACATTGCCCTCATGCTGATATCGGCTGCTGTGGCATTTGTCATCCCCTTTGAGCTGTTCCTGTTCTCTTACGCCGTACTGGGACCGCTGCATTATCTGACAGAGATCTCCTGGCTGCATAAGCGACAATATTTTTCGCCCAACAAGTACGACTGGATCCTGCTGACCCTGCTTACCTTCTTCCTGACCCTGCCCGGTATCATGCTGCATTTTGGTCCGAAAGACATCAACGGTGAGCCGCTCATTTCCAAAAGCCTGTACACTTTCTTCGACCTCAATCCCGCTGTCATGTTCCTTGCATTCAGTGCCAGCCTCATCATGATCCTGGTCAAGAAACTGAACTACCGAATCATCAGCTTTGTGTTGCTGGCCATCGTGGGATATATGATCAGAAATTATGATCTGTCGCAGGTCATCTTCACCATCTTCCTGCCCACACTCATTCATGTGTTCCTCTTTACCGGAGCCTTCATTCTGGTGGGTGCATTGAAGAGCCACAGTACGAGTGGTTATCTCTCCATCCTGGTCTTCATCGGCTGTGCGGTTAGCTTCTTTTTCATTCTTCCCGATGGTGCCGGCTACCAGATCAGTGAGTATGCCAAGCGCAGTTATGACGTATCCTTCCGCTCATTGAACGCCCAGATCTTTCAGTCCTTCCTGCACGAACCTGCTGCCGGCGAAGATGCCATCTACTACAGCAGTGCGGGCATACTGATCACCCGCTTCATCGCCTACGCCTATACCTATCATTACCTGAACTGGTTCAGCAAGACATCGGTCATCAAATGGCACGAAGTATCCAAACCACAGCTGGTGGCCATCTTCGCCCTGTGGATCATCGCCGTGGTGCTGTATTACACCGATTACCGCACCGGGCTGATGGCGTTGTACTTCCTGAGCTTCCTGCATGTGGTGCTGGAATTCCCGCTCAACTTCCAGAGTTTCCGGCAGATCGGTCAGCAGATACGGTTACGCTTCAGCGGCAGTGCCGGCTAACTGACTAAGCAGGATCAGACTCTTGTGAATATCCGTTTGCATGTTGTTCATTACCGCCCTGCCCAGGATGCGGGACGGTGAACTCCAGCCTGTCTTGACCGTGGCCGTCCAGGTCAGTTGTACGGGCAACCGATCGGCATGCAGCTGGATATGATGGATGACACGGAATCTTTTGTTGCGGAACTGGGTGGCAATTTCGAGGGAGGAATAAGGTTCTGCCCGAACGATCTCTACGCTGCCCTTTCCCATTTTGCTTCCTTTCCACTCAAATGAGGCACCCGAGCCGCTGTGTTTTCCGGGAAATTCCTTCTGCAGATCGGTATCATTCAGGCTGCTCCAGGCACTCCAGGTCTCCCAGCTGTCCAGATCGTCTATCAGGTTGAAGATGCGCCGTTTGTCGGCAGCAATATCTTTCGTTTCTGTGAACGTTTGTTTTCTCGGAATGAATAATCCCACCACCACGATGAGGGTGAAGATGATGGCCAGCACCAGTATGAAGATCTGCATGTGGCAAAGGTAGTATTAGGAGCTGGCGGTTGGCAATTTGTAGTTATCAGTGTGTAGCGTGTAGCGTCCTGAATACGGTTGACAGTTTTGTTATCCGGTTCCCCTGTTACTCCTGGCCCACCACTCACCACTCACTGCTATACTGCTCTGCTGCAGCGATCCTTTACATCAAATGACTTCTTTATTACACAAGAACCGCTGCTGAATTTTTACTTTTATTGACCCAAAGAATGCCCGGTGCGATCCTGGTTATCCATATTACTCTGCTTTGGCCTGGCACTGCCTGCCAAAGCCTACCACATTGTGGGTGGCGAGATGTATTATGATTGCCTGGGAGGGAATGAGTATCTCATCACCCTGAAACTGTACCGCGATTGCAGTGGCGATGGAGCCCCTTTTGACAATCCGCTGTACATGGCTGTTTATAATGGCGATGGCACACTGTTTCAAAGTCTGGAACTGCCATTTCCCGGATCCACATTGATAGACCCGGATCTTACCAATCCATGTATGGTCAATCCTCCGGATGTTTGTGTAGAAGAAGCTATCTATACAAGAACGATCACTTTGCCTGACAACCCCCTGGGGTATGACATAGTTTATCAGAGATGCTGCCGCAACTCCACCATTGTGAATCTGATATTTCCTGAACAGCAGGGCGCAACCTATACGGCCCATATTCCGGATCCCGGAAGCATCTGTAATAGCAGTCCGAGGTTCAATTCCTTTCCTCCTGTGGTCATATGTGCCGGTTACCCGTTTAATTTTGACCACGCTGCATCAGATCCTGACGGCGATCAGCTGGTGTACGAATTTTGCAGACCCTACCAGGGAGCCAGTTTTGATGTTCCTGCTCCTGAAATTCCATCACCACCTCCGTTTCCATATGTTACTTATACAGGTGGTTATTCTGAAGGATATCCGCTGGATGCCTCCCCTCCGCTGGTCATAGATTCACTGACCGGGTGGATGGAAGGTACACCTGCGTCTATCGGGCAGTATGTTGTGGGAGTTTGTGTCAAAGAATACCGTGATGGAGTGCTGATTGGTGAACACTACCGTGATTTTCAGTTTAACGTAACCGATTGTACCCCGGGTTTATATGCAGATTTTCCTGATGAGTATAACAACTGCGACGATTATACCATCTTTTTTGACAACAATTCATTCGGTGCAACGACCTGGTTCTGGGACTTTGGCGATCCTTCGGTTGACAATGATACTTCAGTAGTTATGTCGCCCAGTTATGTCTATCCCGATACCGGTACCTACACAGTGATGCTGGTGGCTAAGCCTTATACGGTCTGTGCAGATACAGCCTATTCAATAGTGCAGATCTATCCCGGTCTGGTAGCCAATTTTGCCTATGAACCGCAATGTGCCGGACAGCCCCTGAATTTTAGTGATGTATCAGTGAGTACATACGGATATCTGGAACAGTGGAGCTGGAGTTTTGGCGATGGCACAGAAGGCACCGGCAATACACCTTCTCATGTCTATGAGGAGGGAGGTACCTATGAAGTGCATTTGCAGATATTGAACGGATACGGGTGTACAAAAGGTGTGGAGCATACAGTTACCGTGTGGCCTACGCCCGATGTGGATTTTGTGTGGGATGATGCCTGCCTGCAATCTGTAGGTACACTTACAGAGCAGGTGTTCATAGATTCTGCCTACACCATTACCGGACTGGAATGGACCTACCCGGATGGTACAGGCAGCACGGGTTCTTTCGGTGCTTATTACTTTGATACCGCAGGTGCATATCCTGTCACCCTCGTAGCTACAAGTAACAAAGGGTGCATGGACAGTATCACCAACCAGGTTGTGGTCTATCCCAAAGTAGTGGCCGACGTGTTTCGCGATTCTACTATTTGTGAAGGCGATACCATTCAGCTTTTTACCCGGAACGGTAAATACTATCAATGGTCACCCAACTACAACATCAGTGATCTGCTGGATCATGATCCTTTTGTGTATCCGGATGTTTCTACCACCTATACGGTCGTGATCAGTGATGACTGCACCAGTGACACAGCTCAGATCATTATAGAAGTACTGCCAGCTCCAGACGCAGTGGCATGGAATGATACTGCGGTGTACCGGTTTGAACCAGTGGTGTTGCATGCTGCCGGTGGAGTGAGTTACAGCTGGGATCCTCCCAACTATATGAATGACCCTTTCAGCCAGGATCCGGTGGTCATGCCATCTGAAACAGACAGCTATGTGGTCACTGTTACCGCTGAGAACGGTTGTACAGCTACAGACACCGTGAGTATAGTTGTATGGCTGCGTTGTATGCGATTTACTATTCCTACCGCCTTTTCACCAAATGGTGACGGACTTAATGATGTATTCCGCATCAGCAGTTTTGGAGATGATGAAGTGAGCAACTACCAGATCTATAACAGATGGGGAGAGCTGGTTTTTGAAGCTGGCAGTATTGATACTGCCTGGGATGGAACCACCGACGGAAAGAAACAGGAGACAGGTGTGTATATATACTATATTACAATAGCATGTGAAGGTCAGCAGGCTGTTTATTCAGGTAACATCACCTTACTCAATTAATATGTAACTTTAAAGTAAAGACACTATTGAGCATGAACGCTTTACGCTACACACTGCTGTCTCTGGTCATCCTTCTTGTCTCTCACACCACCTATGCCACGCATATTATTGGAGGAGAGCTATACTACACCTGCACAGGACCTAATACCTATGATGTGACCCTTGTGTTGTACAGAGACTGTTCTCCCATAGGTGGGGGAACTCCATTTGACGACCCAGCCTATTTAGGTATTTATGACGAAGACGGTACCCTTCTAAACACTGTTTCGATGTTCTCGCCGGTACTTTCTGATGTGCCCATCGAAGTGGATAATCCCTGTCTGATCGTGCCACCTGGTTTGTGTGTGGAACAGGCTATCTACACGGTTTCCATAACTGTGCCTGATGATCTTCAGGTTTTCGACCTGGTCTATCAACGCTGTTGCCGCAATGCATCCATTGTAAATATTGTGGGTCCTGAAGATACCGGCTCTACCATGTGGCAACAGATACCGCCCGGAGAAGACGCTTCCTGCAACAGTTCGCCGGTCTTTACCAACTATCCGCCAAGCGTGATCTGTGTGGGCGACCCGATCAGTTTCGATCACTCGGCAACAGATCCTGACGGCGATTCACTGGCCTATAAATTCTTTACACCATATGCAGGAGCCAGTCCATTTGATCCGGCACCATTTCCGCCTCCTCCTCCTCCCTACGACCCCGTAACATGGTCAGCCGGATATGACGTACTCTACATGGTAGATGGTGCTCCTGGTTTTGAGATCGATGTGAATACCGGTTTGCTTACCGGTACAGCTACAGATGAAGGACGCTATGTGCTTGGCGTGGTGGTGGAAGAATGGCGAGACGGAGTCTTGCTGGGTAATCATATCCGAGACTTTCAGTTCAATGTCCAGCTCTGTGAACCTGCACTTGTTTCAACCCTGGGCGTAGATGGTGAGATCGTAACCGATGTGTACCTGGATTGCGAAGACTTTACCATCCCATTCAGCAACTTCAGCACCGGGGCAGATAGTTATCTGTGGCTCTTTGGCGATGGTGCAACCTCAGAAGATTATGAGCCGGTGCACGTGTATGGAGATACCGGAGTGTACACTGTTTCACTGATCTGTAATCCGGGTTTCGTATGCGCTGATACTTCGGTTGTTGAGATCCATATTTTTAATACCCTTACGGCAGATTTTGAATTCAATGCCGGTTGTTCTGGTGAAGCTGTGCAGTTTTCTGATGCATCTACCTCCACAGAAGCGGGTGAGATCATTTCCTGGGAATGGGATTTCGGTGATGGTGGTTCCAGTACCGCAGAAAATCCATCGCACGATTATACCATCGGAGGAATTTATGAAGTAGCACTTACCGTAACCACTGATAAAGGATGCAGCAGCACCGTCTTGCTGGATGTGCCCCTGCTGTCAGGACCGACTGCAGATTTTTCTGCTGACGATGTGTGCCTGAACGAAGACGCCTTGTTCGAAGATGAGACCACGCACCCCGATGGTGTTACCCTGACAGACTGGTTCTGGGATTTTGGTGATGGTGGTACCTCGGGTGACCAGGATCCTTCCTATAGCTACGAGGAACCGGGTACCTATGAGGTGACACTCATTGTGGCCACCAACAATGGCTGCCAGGACACTATTACACAATCCATCACTATAGGTGAGCTGCCTTATCCGGATGCCGGATTGGATGATACTGTTACCTATCTGGAGTATTACACCCTGATGGGAGAAGGCAATGGTACCTTCAGCTGGTCGCCGGCAGCATTTGTCAGCAATCCGTTCATTGCAAACCCGCAAATCAGGCCTGATCAGACCTATGATTATATCCTGACCGTGACCAGCCCGGATGGTTGCAGTGCCAGTGATACGGTTACTATTTATGTGGAAGACATCACCATTGTAGATGTGCCTAATGCCTTCTCACCAAACGATGACGGTGTTAATGACCTGTTCTTTGTGTACACCCATACCGTGGCAGATTTTTATGAGTTTTCCATCTATAACCGGTGGGGGCAGCAACTCTTTACTACCAATGATCCTACTTTCGGGTGGGATGGGAAATACAACGATGAACCACAGGATGTGGGCGCCTATGTATATGTGGTGAGAGCGAAAGATATTACCGGAGATCTGATCAATCTGCAGGGTTCGTTCATCCTGGTAAGATGATTTCTTAATAAAACAACCGGTAGCTTTGCACTGTTTCCAACTCATGGCAAGGCTTCCGGTTTTATTTTTTGTTACTGCTTTTCTGATATCCGCCTGCAACAACAGCAACGGAAATAGACCAAGCGGCAATCAACAGGCTGCTCAGGCTGCCACCAATGAACTGCCGGGTCAGGCAGTATATCAGAAGAACTGCAAGATCTGTCATGGAAGCAAAGGTGATCTGGGTCTGAGCGGTGCGGCCAACCTCAGAAAGTCCACCCTTACACCAGATGAAAAAATCGGGGTGATCACCTTCGGCCGGAACGGAATGGCACCCCACAAGGATATTCTTACTGCAGAAGAGATCGATCAGGTTGCAGCATATATAGAAACCCTGCATGACGAATAATAAGGTGAGGGTATTGGGATCAATGTCTGGCTCCTCTCTTGACGGGTTGGATATAGCGGTCTGCACCATCACCAGAACTGACTGGCTTTATTCCATAGACGCAGCTGAAACCATTCCCTTTCCTGCCCCACTCAGGCAACTGCTGAAAACTTACAGCGGAAGCACAGACCGAAATGATACCTTAGAGGTATCTGCTCAACTCGCAGCCTTCATGGGCGCAGAGATTCAGGCATTTTTGTCTCGACACCAGCTGGATAACCCTGATCTCATTGCAAGTCACGGGCATACGCTGAGCCATCATCCGGAGGCTGGCCACACTTTGCAGATCGGTAACGGTCAAATACTGGCAGATCTTACGGGACTTCCGGTCATCTGGGATTTCCGCATGGCTGATATTGCTGCCGGAGGCCAGGGTGCTCCGCTTGTTCCAATCTGTGATGAGCTCCTCTTTCCGCAGTATCAATTATGTCTTAACATTGGCGGCATTGCGAATGTATCAATGGAACTCGATGGCCGTCGTATCGGATTTGATATTTGCGGCGCCAATCAGTTGCTTAATGCACTTGCCGAAGAAGCCGGCCGTGAATTTGATGAGCGGGGAAGCATGGCAGCATCAGGCCGGGTAGCTGAGAGCCTTCTGCATCAGTTAAATGCCGATGATTTCTTCTGTCTGCCTCCTCCCCGTTCGCTGGATAATGCATATGTTCAGCAAAACTGGGTGCGGGTACTTAAAGCAGATGACCACTCCTTGCCTGACAGGCTGCGCACGGCCACAGAACATATTGCCTTACAGATAGCACAGGCCATGGACCTGCATCAGAAAAATGGAAGGGTGCTGCTTACAGGAGGCGGAGCTTACAATGACCTGTTGACAGAACGCATCAGAGCCCTGAGCAGGCATCATGTATCTTTACCAGATGACCACATCATTCGCTACAAGGAAGCGCTTGCCATGGCGCTGATGGGCGCACTGCGGTGGTGGGAAATGCCAAATTTCCTGCCCTCCGTAACCGGTGCCCGTTCAGCAGTAAGCGGGGGTGTGATATCCTATCCAACTGAACAATGAGCCGAATTCTGGTAACAGGAGCCACCGGATTTACCGGAAGTTATATGGTCAGGTACCTCAGGCAACTGGGGCATGAAGTGCGTATCCTGCACCGGTCAGAAAGCTCCTGGTATCTGCTGGAAGAAGTAGAGGGCCTGGAAAAATTCTGCGGAGATATCCGCGACATATTTGCCCTGTCTGATGCCACAGAAGGGGTGGATGCGGTGTACCATTGTGCCGGCCTGGTATCTTATAAAAAGGAAGACAAGAACCGGTTGCACCAGATCAATGCAGCAGGTACAGAGGCAGTGGTGAACGCCTGTCTGGACAGAAACATCCCCATGCTGCACCTCAGTTCAGTGGCGGCTATTGGTAAAAAATACACCCGTGGCGAGGTCATCACCGAACAGAACAAATGGGAAAGCCGGAAAGCACTTTCTGATTATGCTGTGAGCAAATTCAGGGCTGAGCAGGAAGTTTGGCGTGGTGTGGCAGAAGGATTACAGGCGGTCATCGTCAACCCCTCCATCATTTTAGGTGCATGCGACTGGGAGCAAAGCAGCGGACGATTATTCCGCTCGGTCTATAAACGCTATCCATTCTATACACAAGGTATTACCGGATTTGTAGATGTGCGTGATGTGGTGCAAATGGCCCATCAGCTGATGGAAGAAAAACATTTCGGCGAACGTTTTCTGCTCAGTGCAGACAACCTGACCTATCAGCATCTCTTTGAAACCATGGCGAAGTATCTGCAGGTGCCTCCACCCAGGTGGGAAGCAGGCCCGAAACTAAGTGGCCTGGCCTGGCGACTTAATGCTATACTCAGGATGTTTGGTCTGGGAAACAAGGCCATCACCAGAACAACAGCCCGTATGGCCAACAGACAGACCCGGTACGATTCATCGAAAGTGAAGAGCAGACTGGGCATGGAATTTCGTTCGCTGGAAGAAACCATCAGAGATTCATGTGTCTGCTTTCTGGCTACACAGCAGGATGGATGTCATCACCCTCTATCATTTGAACATGCATAATTTTTCACATATACGACATATTTTCTTTGACCTGGATAATACCCTGTGGGATTTCTCAGCTAATTCGCATCGCATTCTTTATGAGATGTATCAGGCTTTTGATCTGCAGGAGATGGGCATACATGCCTTCGATAGTTTTCATGATCAGTACCGAATGCGTAACAGCCATCTCTGGTCAGAATATAAACTGGGCAACAAAACCAGAGAAGAGGTGCGGCTGGAACGTTTTCAACATACTTTATATGATCATGGAATAGATAACCGCCTTATGGCTATGCGTCTGGCAGATTACTATATTGAGAACACAAGAAGGGTGAAAGACCTGGTACCCGGAGCGGTCGAGCTGCTCGAAGAGTTATCTGCAAAATATCCGCTGCACATCATCACCAATGGTTTTGAAGAAGTGCAGGATTTCAAACTGGTAAACACCGGGCTCAGAAAGTATTTCAGATCCATCACCACAGCAGAAAGTGCAGGTCAGCTCAAACCCGGAAAAAAGATATTCGAACATGCAATGCGTCAGGCTGGAGCAGAAGCTTCAGAAAGTCTCTATATAGGAGATTCTCCTGATGCAGACGGGCACGGTTCCATGAATGCAGGTATGTCTTTCATCTGGTTTAACTATAAGAAAGAACAAAACACCCACAGGTTTAACTGTGCAGTAACAGAGCTTAAGGCAATAGGAGCTATGCTCTAAGACTATTCGTCTTTAGACGGTTTGGCAGCACCCATGCCAAAGCTTACACCCTCGCATGACTTGCCTGATTGAGCCTCTGCATTACCACCTGCAGAACAGCAGGAACCGCCTTTCTTCTGGTCTTTAGCAGCAGATGCAGCTTTTTCTGCAGTGCAGGATTGCTTTTCCTGACCGGCAGCACTGCAGCAGGACTTGCCCTGACCCATATGATCTGCAGCGTTCACTACCGGAGTAGCATCACTGGCAGGAGCAACTGAAGTATTGGATTGAGCCTGGGCAGCAATAACACCGGCACCCAGTATTGCGATCACAAGAAAGAACCTTTTCATAACCATATTATTAGACTGCAATTTAATGCTTTCCGGGAATGCGTGCAATGACAGTTTGCCCGCCCTTGACCTTTTGTCCCGGAGTGACCTCCACTATAGCATGAAGAGGAAGGAACAGATCCACCCGGCTGCCAAATTTGATAAACCCGAACTCTGCACCCTGACTAACATCTTCACCCTCCTCCACATAAAATTTGATCCTGCGGGCAACGGTTCCGGCTATCTGCCTCATGAGTATCTCCACCTGATCATCGTTGTCTTCTATGACCAGTGTGGTGCGTTCATTTTCGGTGGATGATTTTGGATGCCAGGCAACGAGGTATTTTCCTGGATGATAGCGGAAGTATTTCACCTGACCTCCGATGGGGGTTCGGTTCACGTGTACGTTCTTGACACTCATAAAGATGGATACCTGTATCCTGCGGTCGCCGAAGTACTCCGGTTCATCAGTTTCTTCCACCACTACGATCTTACCGTCGGCCGGAGCAATGATTGCTCCTTCTTCAATGAACAACAGGCGTTTCGGGTTACGGAAGAAATATAAAACAAAGAACAGCGCTCCCAATGAAACAACAAGAGCTATGATATGCAGGGAGAGGTCTTCCGGAAACATGCGTTGCAGCACGATGTTGAGCGCTACCAGCAGCAGGCCGAATATGGCCAGAATGGTTCTGCCTTCTTTGTGTATGATCCTGAACATAGTTGTAGTTGCAAAAATAATACAATTCAGTCCCGCTGAAGGTTCAGAAGATCCAGATTGCGAGCCAGGCAAATGCTACCGGTGCACCCAGAAGCAGGGCATCAAACCGATCGAGGAAGCCTCCATGGCCGGGCAAAATGCTGCCGGAATCTTTCATCTGGAGGTTGCGTTTGAGCAGACTTTCAACAAGGTCTCCGCCGGTACCTACCACTGCCAGCAGGAATCCCAGTACGAGCCAGACAAACAGCGGCTGGTTTTGGTCAAAATGGTCAAAAATGGATGCACAAACCAGGGCCATGATCACCCCGCCAATGAAACCTTCCCAGGTCTTGGCAGGCGAAATTCGTGGAAAAAGCCTGTTCCTTCCCAGTAATCTTCCGGTAAAATAGGCAAACACATCATTGGTCCAGATGATGAACAACACACCCATTGGGTACAGGTATTGAAAGCTGTTACCCGCAGTACCTAAAACTGCCATCCAGGCAAAAGGCAATATGATATAGATCTGCCCGGTTAGCCGAAAGCCAATATGCTGAAAGGGATTAGGGCGATCCTGATATAGCTCCAGCAGAAAGATGGCGGCCAGTACTGGTAGGGTTCCGGTCCAGGCCATTCCGGGAAGCCAGCCTGCCATGCTACCGGTAATGAGTAAGAAATTCAGCAAACCGGCAAACAGGTTGCCATAAATATGGGCAGGACTATCTGCCTTTTCTTTGAGTTTGTTTACAACACGCAGAAATTCAAACTGGGTGAACATGGCCAGCAACAGAAACAGAATGGTCAGGCTCCATGCATGCCAGCATAGAAGAAAGATGATAACAGCTGCGCCAACCACACCTGTCAGAATGCGCTGGGTCAGATTATTCATGTTTCTTTTGCAATTCCTCCTGCTGCCTGATATGTTCTTTTTCACGCTCTTCCAGATACAGACGGTTGCGTTTCTTGAATCTGTACATGAATAAGGCAACCGCTGCCGTAAAGAGGGTGATATAGATGTAGTTGCCATATGCCTGGCCTGATGTAGCCCTGATGATGGCCATGGTCAGGGCAATCAGGCTGGCTGCAAGCCAGAGAACTTCAAAGATCTTCATCAGTCTGAGCATCGTCCATGTCAATTTTAATGATCCCTTCCGGGTGCAGGATAGTGTATTCGGTCATGGTCTCATCAGCCTCCAGACCGGTGCCATATAGCACTTCATCGGCCGTCGTGATAGACACATATTTATCTGTGAATATAATATGTTTTTTTTCATCCCAAACCAATTCTTCTGTTTCCAGTTTCTCCTGGTTCTCATTGATCACCACTACCTGATCACGAACAATGGTCTTGAGCTGTTTTTCATACCTTATTCCATAGCCGGAGGTGAGGGTGGAAATGACCTTTTCTTCATCATTGAAGAATTCTACCTTCATGCCATCTTTAAACTCCACATAAGGATCATCAGTAAGATAGCGCCAAAGGGTAGTGGCCTGGATACACATTTTTACCATCCCATCTTCTGAATAGTACAGCACCACATCTTTCCCTTTTTCAATACCAGGGTCAGCCAGAGCGGCCGTTTGTTCCACTTCAGACATATCATTGACGCAGCCTGCCAGAAGCAGGACACAGCAGATGAAATACAACCGGCCGAACATGATGCTAAGTTAAACAAGAACACCCGGCATAAGCCGGGTGTTCAAACAGGTATGCTTGTTTATTAATTGCTCTTTCTGCCGCGAACTGTGGTTGATTCATTGATCCAGCAGCCTACAGTATAGGAACTGCCTTCATCGATACCACGTTCAAAAAGGTCTGTTTTGGTTGGCATGTACTGTGAATACCGGGCTATTTTGTCATTGGCATCATCTGCTACAGAAGGATCCACTGACTTGGCTTTATAGTATTTATCCAGGGCCACCCAAACTACCACCTGGCTGTCAAAACCAGTTCTGGGGCCACAAAGCGGACCACTGGAGGCATACAGATCGCCAATGAGCAGATAGGGTTCTCCCCAGCTTGGTTTGTAGTCCAGTGCTTTATAGGCATAGGTTCTGGACTGGCTGAACTTATTCTGGCTGCGTAAAATGCGGGCAATGTTCAGACAGAGGCTGCCTTTCTTATCGGCATCTGTTTCCATCTCAATGGCCTCATTGAACTTTTCAATGGCTTCATTCTCTTTGCCCTCCTTAAAGAGGTACACTGCTACCTGTTCTGCCAATTCAGAACTGGGGGCCAGTTCATACAGCCGGCGAACCACCATTTCATATTCTTTGGTTTCCAGGCAGCTGTTGCCACTGCTGTCGCGGGCAATACGCATGCTGTAATAGTATCGTGTTATTTTATTGACATCGTCCTTGTCCTGCTCCCAGCGGCTGTTGACCCTTTCAATCAGGGCTTCACAAGACAGCAGGTTGGCAGGCAGCATCTGGTCAATGGCATCACGCATCTTTGCATAATACTCTGCCTCGTCTGCATTGTTGGCAAGGTTATACTCAATGATCCCTACCAGTTCATCATAGGTATTGAGCACGTCATCATTCTGCAGTTTTTTCAGTTTCCACTGTATGATGGTATAATTGAAATAGGTGGGAATGAGAAAGTACTCAGCCTTATTACCCTGCAGGCTGAAAGATTCCTTCAGGGTCTCATAGATCGTTCCGTAATCTTTTGACCGGAGTTTGTACATGCTGTAACCCTTTCTTCCGAGCACGAATCCTGCTTCATCATGACACTGAATACGCTTGTCATACAGCATGAATACAGTATCAATGAGCAGCTCACGGCGGGCGCTGTCCTGCTCAGCTTCCACAAATGTTTCATACATGCTGATACCATCTATGAAGGGCTGCTTGCGAAAGCCGGGAGCTTCCTTGATCACATAGCGCCAATGTATCAGAGCGTCTTTATAGTTCTCCTGTTTGAAGAATTCACGGTAAGTGGAGTATTCTTCCAGAAATTTTTCCTGATTTTCAGCTTCCGCACGGCAGGTGTCCTGTAATGACCAGCTGAGGTCATCTTCGCCCGCTGCTGCCTGCAATGCGGCAGCACCGAGGAATAGCATCAACCATGATTTCATTACCAAAGATCTCATTGTCTTGAATTTAGTTTTGTTTTCGTTTGATAAACCAGTTATAGTCTGAAATGTTGAATCCTGCTTGCAGGTTCACATAGTTTTCACGAATGAGACCGGCAGCTCCCCGCTGACTGAATCCAACTGCCAGATTGACCCTGCTTCCTCTCATCGGAATACCTGTTCCAAAAGTCATTCCAAATTCTGTTAGCTGCTGTCCGTCAATGACCAGATAGCTTGTTCCATAATAGAATCCTGCCCGGTAGATGATGGGAATAAGGCTTTTTCCCACTTCATCACGGCGGGGCGGAATAACCTCTGCGCCAACTTTGATCCGGTACATGGAAGCCAGGCTGTCAGAATACAGGAAACCGGCATACTTGCTCCAGTCCTGATAGCTGAATTCTGCCGTAACATGAAATTTGACCGAATCGATGCTTCGTTGCCTGTAGTTGTTGAATGCCAGCCCGATATTCAGTTCCGGTGCCGTAGTAATAGTGCCCGCCACATCGGGTGCATAATACAAGGTATCTGTTATCTGTTGTATAGTGCCAAACTGATTGATATTGAACCAGCTTACTGATTGGGTTCCGCGAAGGTCAAGCCCCGGAGCAAAACTTGCTCCTGCATTGAGGTTGTTCACCCGGCCAACCCTGCGCTGATAGGTTATTCCCGCTCTGATGCCACCACCCTGCATGGAGGTCTGGCGCTGATATTTCGTGTCAACAGAGTTTACCTGATCCGGGAAGGAGGCAATGGTGGTATTGTAAATGGAACCGAAAAGGTATTCGTAGTTCATACCTATACTGAACTCATTCCGGTAAAAGCGGCTGCTGTCTGCCTCACCTTTCTTGTTCAGTGTTACAAGGGTGTCTTTGTTAAACTCTAATCCGTATGACAAACCGACAAAATATTTGAACAAGCCTCCTGTACCTGTGTACTGCGACATCAGGTCGCCCAGCAAGGTATCTGCTGAAGCGGTGGTCTGCTCTATATTGTATTGTGAGGTGGAAACCGGAAGTATGCCGGTGCTGAAACCCCAGTCGTGTTTGGAAAAATTGTTATCGGGTGAAAAGCCGAATGCCAGGTGTGACAGGTTGCCTTCGCCGCTGGTAAAGGTTTCTGTTCCGTCGTCCAGTGTCAGAAATCGGCCGCTAATGCCCACATCCAGCACACTTTTGAACAAATAGCAGTAGGTTGCCGGGTTTTGGGCACTGATCTCTGTGGTCAACAGATTAGCACCGGTGGCCCCTGCCAGCCCCATGCTTCCACCCATGGTAGGAGTGTAGATATTTCCCAGGCCTATTCTGGAATAGGGTGAGTTTAACTGGGCAAATGCGGGGGCAGTACAGGCCAAAGCAAAGGCCAGGAACAAACTGCGTGAAAAATGCATCAAATTGCGTTGAATTGAAACCGGAGTATTTCATCCAATCCGCTGAGGATCAGTTCCGGGACTGCAAATATCTGACTTTTCAGGCGGGATGCAAAGAATGGAGCATCTCCTCCTGTTAACAATACTTTAAGGTATGGCTGATTCTGTTGGTAGTAGGCTATCATTCCTTCGGCTTCCAGTAAACCTGCTGCCAGAGCACCGGAAAGAAGGCTGCCGGCTGTGCTGGTGCCTGTAACTGGCGGCCCTTCAGGCCAGGTTTGTTCAGGTATCTCCACAAACGGCAGCCTGCCGGTAAAAGTATGCATGGCCTCCAGCCTCATGCGTAAACCCGGTGCAATGGTGCCACCGGGAAAACTTCCATCAGGCAGGAGAATGTCATATTTGATGCAGGTGCCGGCATCGATCACCAGAACCGGTTTGCCGGGAAACATTTTCCAGGCTCCAACCATCGCAGCTATACGGTCATGCCCCAGGGTTTCAGGTGTTTCATAAGTAATGTTGATGGGAAGAGGCATCTGATGATCCAGAACGAATCCGGGCGCAAGATCCTGTAAATAGGCAGTTATTTCAGAACTGTCAGTCCGCACACTGCTGATTATCCAGGCATCAGGAACAGAATCAGCCAGAAAAGTACGGAGAGCATCCGTTCCACGATCGGCGGTCCGATGCATACTAAGCAATTCACCATCCTTTAAAAGGGCAAATTTGCCTGTGGTATTCCCCAGGTCAGCCACCAGATGCAACATGCCTATTTCTTTCGCCAGACAGCGTCGCTTTTCCAGTCTGTATAGGCTATGACAAGGTCTGCTTCACTGCGCCATTCCGTAAAGTAAATGCGCAAATCAGCATCGCTCTTCCATTCTGTGAAATACCAGATACCACTCATGGGTTTGGCATCGCTTTTCCACTCGGTGCGGAATACTACTACATCGGCCTCACTGGTATATTCAGATACGTAAACGATCTTGTCTGCATCGCTTTTCCATTCGGTCACATAGACCACCTGCGACTTTGCAACCAATCCTGTCAGTATGAAAACGGAAAAGATCATCAGGCGGTGGTACACTTTCATGGTGTTTGATTTTAGGTAAAAATACATGGCTTTGAGGTGAGGTGCAACCTGTGGGGCGTCACCTGCCTGTACTTTCGCTAATTTCGTGCCAAACAGGACTAAGATCATATGAGTAAAGAGTCAGAGATCAGGATCAGAATACAACTGGATGATGACCAACTGCCCGAGCAGATCACCTGGCAGGCCAGCGACAGCACGGCTGCTGAGCCACAGGTAAGCAAAGCTTTTCTGATCAGCCTTTGGGATCCGGCTTATAAAGAGACCCTTCGAATAGATCTGTGGACCAAGGATATGCAGCTGGAAGAAATGAATGTATTTTTCTTTCAGACCCTGGTTACCATGGCAGATACCTATCTGAAAGCCAATAACGACGAGAAACTGGCTGCAGAGATCCGTGATTTTGCGCTGCGATTTGGCGAAAAGACCTCAGTCATCAAAAAAAAGTAAGCAGCATCGTATCTTTTTGCACAGGCTGTCGTTCCATCTATAAATGGTTTATCAGACTGGATTGGTTTTGTCTGGCGGAGGCACCAGGGGAATTGCTCACATCGGTGTACTTAAAGCACTGGAAGAAGCAGCTGTTGAACCCGAGGTGATCTCGGGAAGCAGCGCTGGCGCTATTGTGGGTGTGCTACATGCAGCCGGGCTGTCTGCAGATGCCATTTTTTCCCTTATCAGAAACAAGTCTTTGTACAGCATTGTGAAAATGGGGCTTCCCAATAAAGGGATGATGGAATTATCATACTTCCGTGATGTCCTGTACAAACATCTTCCGGGTGATGATTTCAGTAAGTTGCGAAAACCTTTCTATGTGGCCGTAACCAATCTCAACAAAGGTGGCTGCGAGATCATACATCAGGGTGATAAGCTGGTAGATCATGTGATCGCTTCTGCATCCATCCCTATGGTGTTCAAACCGGTTCAGATCAACGGACATCTGTATGTAGATGGTGGGGTCATCAACAACCTGCCGGTTGAGCCTTTGCGTGATAAATGCCGTATTCTCATCGGTGTGAATGTGAATACGGTTGAATACATTGATCAGGTTAACGGCATTCGTGATGTGGGTGTACGCTGTCTTGATATCAGTCTGCAGGAACGTGTACAGAACAGACTGAAGCGCTGTGATATTGCCATTGAACCCCTGGTAAGTCGTTTTGGAATTTTTGACCTGAGCCGGGCAGATGATATTTATCAGACAGGTTATGAAGCAGCCAAAACGGCTATCTTCGCCTTTATGGCTAAACAAAAAACTCATGGCTCTGCTGCTGCCGGTTGAAGGAAAGAACCCGGTTTTCGGTGAACGTTGTTTTCTGGCGCCGAATGCCACCATTGTGGGTGATGTGGTTACAGGCGATGATTGCAGTGTATGGTTCAATGCAGTAGTTCGCGGCGATGTGAACAGCATCCGAATAGGTAACAAGGTGAATATCCAGGATAATGCGGTCATCCATTGTACCTTCCAGACCGCACCAACCACTATTGGAAACGAAGTCAGTATCGGGCATAATGCCATTGTACACGGATGCACCATCAGCGATCGTGTGCTGGTAGGTATGGGAGCTATAGTCATGGACCACGCCGTGGTTCACAGTGAAGTACTGATTGCCGCAGGTGCAGTGGTGCTGGAACATACTATATTGGAATCGGGCTTTGTGTATGCAGGAGTTCCTGCTAAAAAAGTCAAGGAACTGACCCCTGAAGTATTCAGGCATAATATAGAACGAATCGCCAATAACTACACTCGTTATGCAGACTGGTTCAGGGATGATAAGATCTCTTAATCCTTGTCATGATTGATTCAAATTGGCCAGACTTGCTCGTGTCAGGCCATTTTTGCCTTATATTTGAAGATCATGAAAAAAGTATTGCTGGCTTTGCCTTTGTGCATGTCTATAGTTGGATTGCATGCACAGGACACATATCTGCAGGTGTATGATATCATTTCTGCCAAATGTGGTTCCTGCCATATAGAAGCACACGAAAGCGGTCTTACCCTGAATGGCTCTGCAGCCGAAGTGTATGATGCTATCTATGATGCCATACCGGTCAATGCTGAAGCTGCGGGGAAGGGAATGAAAGTGATCTCTCCGGGCGATCCCTATAAAAGTTTTTTGTTCAGCAAGATCAACAACGGACTGGCTCTGGATGTGAACCTGACAGCCGGCGAAGGTGCGGCCTGCCCTCAGGAAGGTGAACCAGTACTGGATAACAAACAAATTGAACTGATCAGGCAATGGATCATATTTGGAGCAAAAGAAACAGGCAATATGGTAGATACTACCATCATTGCTACGTTTTATGATGAGGGCGGAATACAAAGCGTTCCGGACCCTCCGGCACCACCGGCTCCGGAAGAAGGCTTCCAGATACACTATGGCCCCTGGTTTCTCTGGCCTGAGACAGAACATGAATACTGGAGCAAGTTCGCTACTCAGATACCGGAAGACCTGGAAGTAAATCGTATTGATGTCATCATGGGCGATTATTCACATCATTTTATCATCTATAAATATGACGCCCCAACGTATTTGATGAATCCTTATGGGCTGCGTGACAACGATCCGGAATTTCTGGGCGTTTCTCTCGTTACTGCCAATCAGTTCAGTTATGACCTGCATCTGCCACCCAATACGGCTTTTCCCTGGGAATCAGATACCTGGCTGGATCTGAATTCTCATTACATCAACTATTCATCCACTATGCCGCTTGCCTGTGAGGTGTATATGAATGTCTATACGCAGCCTGCAGGTACTGCTGTTCAGGAAATGCATACAGAGCTTCCCGCCAATACAGACATTTACATACCCAATAACGGGTTGGAGTACACCTTTGAAGAATCTTTATACGATTCAGGTGATGACGAGATCTTTCTTTGGGGTATTTCCAGTCATACACATAAATACGGAACAGATTACAATGTGTACAAGCGCAAAGCTGACGGCACCAAAGGCGAGCAGATCTTTGATGCTTCCTGCGAGAGCACAGACGGTATTCCGGGATGCATTGACGAGATCTATGATTATCAGCATCCGCCCATCAGATACTGGGATTCTTTCCTGCCCATAAAAGTCAGTGAGGGTGTCATTCATGAGGCAAGTTATATCAATGATGGCCCGTCTCCTGTCTGGTTTGGACTTACCAGCGATGATGAAATGATGGTTCTCATCTATTTCTATCTGGAAGATACTGCCGGATTGAACCTGCCTTCCTCCGTACCGGAACAGGAACCATTAATAGGCATACAATCTTTCCCCAATCCGGCCAATGAGCAGGTGCTGGTCAGAAGTGAAGAGGTGTTTGGCCGTGACCTGATGCTGCAGTTGACTGATATCAGTGGTCAGGTGGTACTGACACAACAAGTGTATGCCGGCGACAGGCTTGCGGTCATAGACCGGAAGCAATGGGCATCTGGTCTGTATCTGTTGCAACTGACAGACAATGGAACTGTAGTGTACAGCGAAAAGATATTCTTCCGATAAAAGAGAGCTCATAGTACATAAAAAAGGCTGCGCAAATGCGCAGCCTTTTTTATGTCTTAAACTAAACTATTATCTGCTGTAAACTATCTGCTGGTTGTAGCTGATTCCATTTGACTGTATCCTTACAAAATACATTCCCGGAGCCAGGTTCATATCCTGCAGGTTGTAGGAGAGACTGTGCTCACCAGCCGGCTGGTAGCCGTTGCTCAGGTTGCCTGCAAAGGAACCAGTCATGGTGAACAGGTCGATGCTTACTTCTCCTGCTTGTGTCATTTCAAACTGCACCTGGATATTGCCCTGTGTCAGAGAAGGAACAACTGCAAAAGCCGCAATTCCATCCACAAGATCATTTATGGCTGTGGTGGTGCGGAAATGTACCAGTACATCTTCTACTGTGCTCTGAATGAAGAAAACATCGTCTGCAAACGGATCGGGATTCACCAGGTGATTATCCAGCTCCCAGTAATCAAAGACGTATCCGGCATTGGCACTGGCCTGCATATCTACAATGGTACCGCTCAGATAACTGTTGGAATATGGATAGGTACCGGGCGTTACTCCAATAACTGTAGCCGTACCGGCATCAGGAGGGAAGATATCCAGGGTAAAGTTATAAGTAGGCAGTACATCTGCAGTAAAATAGGCAACAATGGTATCTGAACTTTCCAGGCCTACGGTTATGGCTTCATCTGTGGTACTGGAAGGCGTGTTATGCAGAAACTCCCAGTGATCAAAAATGTAACCTGAAGCAGGAAGCGCTGTCAGATTGAAGGTGACACCACCAAAATAGACGGCAGAGAACGGAAAGTCAGCAGGAATGATGGTATTCACTTTTACTTCATTGTCTGAACCGGGCGGGTCTATCTGTACTTCAATTGGATATGCAGGTGTGTCAAAACAGTCTTCCATGCCTTCCACTTCGAGATAAGCACAACGCTCTTCAATGAATTCATACAGGTCTTCATAGTTGGACATCCAGCCGCTGTAAGTGCCTCCCCACTTGTCTGTATGTCTCTCCATTTCGGGTTCGATCACATTCATCATGCTGTCCAGTACACTGAGCATCATGTCGCAGGAATATGTGGTTGCATTCATATCTGCGAAGCGATTCACATACAGGGAAAAGAAATCTTCATTCTCCAGCAGAGCATTCACCATGTCCACATGACCATTGGGGTCCACATACAGGCCGAAGGGGTCACATGGATCTGCATCAGGCGAATCATCCGGAATACCTGTGTAATTTATATAATGGCCGAAAGTGGCATCGTTATCCCAAAGAATATAACGCCAGGTAAGTGCACCTCCGTCAGGGTCATATCCCCTCCACCATCCGGTGTTCCAGTTCAGCCAGTCTTTACAAACAGATACGGTATTGACCTGGATGTAATCGATCAGGCTTAACACATTCAGGTTGTCAGTAACATAGGCATAATTGGCCGGGTCTGTCATGTCATTGGTGGTCACAAAATTGACGAACGGATCCCAGTCAGCCATGGTGCCAAACTCTGCCCAGGTACCGCCCCAGCATTTGATGAAGTCCATTTCATATTCATCCTGCTTGTAGTAGTAATCTGTGTAGTCGTTGTCGTCCACTTTTTCGCGACAGTCATATACCCCCCAGTAATTTCCGTTCAGAAAAACGAGGCAGAAGAAGGTGGAACGTTCATCCAGATCGAGACCGCCCAGTTGACTCAGATGATGCACATACGCATCACGCACATGTGCCCCTCCTGAAGATTCCGGATAATTATCGTTGGCCGCGGCTTTTACTATAAGACGTTGGTAACCTGTGCGGTCTGTTACATCACTGAAAAAGTCCAGATCAATATCGTTGTCATATCCGAACTGGTCACGAACTATCCAGTCAAATCCACGCTGATCATAAGCCCAGGAGTCATTACCGTGTTCATTGAATTCGCCAATGGCTTCATCCTGCAAGACGAAGTTTTCATCAAAAAGCTCAAATGATCCGATCGGATGGAGCCATCCATTGCCGTTCAGCAGGTCATCTACTTCCTCACCGCTAATGGAAATGACAGGCACGTTGGTGCTTTCATCAATAAAGTAAGTATTGGTAGAACACCAGCTTTGTAAAGTATCACCATCGGCATGAAAACCAACCACACGCATAACTGTGGTCTCATCCAGCGTGATAGGTCCGGTATAGACAGGAGATGCTGCAGTAGGCCAGGAACCATTGGTGGTGTAGCGAATGGTCACGTCAGGTTGCGGAGAAGTGATAGACACCGTAACCGATCCGGTATAGTTTCCGGAGTTCGGCTCCATGTCAGGTTTGATGGCATATGCGCCATAGTGAGTGGCACCATTGGATGCATTGGGTGAAGGATCCGTGTAGATATACCAGTTGTCAGAACCGTTGGGATATCTTCCCCAACTGTGGTTCTTCTGGTTGGGCTCTTCAATATATTGCACATCCAGGATGGTCACACCATCAGGGGCAGTAAATACCACATCTTCATCCACAACGGTCTGGGTGATCTTGAAACTGGTGTGGTAATTGGATCCTGATACCTCATCACGCCCCGAACACCAGAATCGCAGAAAACCGCCAGCGTTGATCGTGGTTCCTGCAGGAATCTCCCACTTGTCAGGGTTGGAAGCATTATCGCTCAGGAAGTAACCGCCCAGATCAACGGCAGTTGCACCGGCATTATAGAGTTCGATCCAGTCTTCAAAATCACCATAGTTATCAGCTACATCACTGTAGTTAGCTGCTGAGAACTCATTGATGACCACCTGTGCCTGAAGCGAAGTGACCAGTAAAAGTCCAAAAAGGAGGAGAGTAGTTTTTCCCTTCATACGCCTTACGTTGAATCAACCAATAAAATTAAGCATTTCTTTAAGTAGCCAGCTTTTTATCTGTCATAAAATGATCATGAAGCTTGAAATGTTCAGGAGAGGCAGGTCACTGATCAGAGTTCCAGACGTGTGGATTCTTCACTGAGAAGCTTCCGGTAAACACCAAAAATCCGTGATTTGCTGATGATCCCCAGATACTTATCTCCATCCAGCACAGGCAGATTCCAGGCACCGGTTTCATCGAACTTCTTCATGGCAGGATCCATTCCCTCCTGCTTTTGCAGCACTGTGGGCGGCGCATGCATGAGCTGACTGACGTAAGTATCGGCATACCGCTCCGGTTTGAACATCAGTGTCCTGATGTCATCCAGGGTAATGATACCCCTGAAGGCGCCCTCTTCATCTACCACAGGAAAGAGATTGCGGGAACAGTGGGAAACTACTTCTACCAGCTGTCCCAGGTTCATATTCGGCTGTACTGTCTGAAAATCCTGCTCGATCAGTTTGGTGATGTCCAGTTTGCTGATGGCACGGCTGTCGCTGTCATATCCGGCAAACAATCCTTTATCCATCAATTGTCTGACCGGCATCGGATGAGGTTCGAAATACTTGACCGTCACATAAGATATCGCGGCGACGATGACCAGCGGGATCATTAGTTCATAACCGGAAGTGATCTCAGCAATGAAGAAAACTCCTGTTAAAGGGGCATGGTTAACACCACATAATACCCCTGCCATGGCTACCAGAGTGAAAGTGGCCAGGTTCAGGTGATAGCCCAGGCCAATATTGTTCACCAGCAGGGCAAAGGCATAGCCTGCAGCGGCGCCTACAAACAGAGACGGAGCAAACATACCGCCGTTTCCTCCTGCCCCCTGGGTCAGGTTGGCTGCCAGCACTTTGAGCAGCAGCAGCGCAACCAGGTACAAAAGTATGGCGGTAGTTCCCTGCACCTTCAAACCGAAGAAACTCTGGTCTGCTATGACATCCATGTCATTTAGCAGTAAAGCACGTATGGTGCTGTACCCCTCACCATACAGAGGAGGAAAAACAAAGATGCACAAACCAAGCAGGATACCTCCGTACAGGAATGGCCGGGTACTGCCTTGCAAACCGGTAAACCATCTCCTGCTGTAGTTGGAAACCCTGATGAAGAACAGTGAGATAATGCCCGTTGCTGCTCCCAACAGCAAAAAAAGGTGGATCTGATCCAGCCTGAACGGATCAATGCGCTCTGAGCTGAAAATGACCTCGGTTCCGGCCAGGGCACTGGTGGTTATGGCTCCGGCTACAGATGCCAGCAACACCGGAATGAAACTGGACACAGCGAGTTCCAGCAAAAGGATCTCCAGCGTAAAAACGAATCCGGCTATGGGGGCATTGAACAGACTGGAGATGGCAGCTGCCACACCGCATCCAATGAGCAGGGTGCGTTCACGATAGTTGAAATGAAACAGCATACCCAGGTTGGACCCAATGGCCGACCCGGTCACCACAATGGGCGACTCCAGCCCCACACTTCCGCCAAAACCAACGGTCAGTCCGCTGGTAACCACATGCGAGTACATCATGTCACGCGGTAAAATGGACGATTTATGGCTGATGGCGTGCAGGATACTGCTGATGCCTCTGCCCAGGTGGCCATGGTTCAGCAACCGCACAAACAAAATGGTCAGACCAATACCTATGACCGGAAAGATCAGATAGAGATACTCAAAGGCAAAGTCACGGTTGATATGTATCAGCTGTTCCTCCCAGAAATGAACAAACCATTTCAGCAAGGCAGAGGCAACACCCGCAGCCATCCCGATCACCACGGCGATGAGCAGCAGGAAATTTCGTTTGCTGATATGCCGGGCTCGCCAGATCAGAAAGCGTTTCAGCCACTGGTTTGCCTTCACGCTGCGAAGTTAGCCTATGCCCTGCAATTGTATATTTGTGCTATGAAGGCTATTATCCCCGTTGCCGGTGTGGGCATGCGACTGAGACCACATACTTACTCTCAGCCTAAACCACTTATTCCGGTGGCGGGAAAACCCATTCTTGGTTTTATCATCGACCGCCTGAAGCAAGCAGGATTCAAGGAGTTCATCTTTGTGATCGGCTATCTCGGAGAAAAGATCGAAAGCTTCGTAAAAGAAGAATACCCTGACATCACCTCCCATTTCATCCTCCAGCATACCCGCGAAGGACTGGGCCATGCCATCTGGTTATGCAGAGATCTGGTGCAGGAAGATGAAGGGGTGTTCATCGCCCTGGGCGATACCATTTTTGAAGCTGATCTGGAAGCTGTCATGCAGGAACCGGTCTCAGCGCTCGGGCTTAAGAAAGTGGATGATCCACGTGATTTCGGAGTGGCCGAAGTCGATGTGGAAGGTATGATCACCCGTCTGGTAGAGAAACCTACTATTCCAAAAAGCAACCTGGCCCTGGTGGGACTATACAAGATCCGGGAGGCGAAGTCCCTGTTTGAAGCACTTGAAACAAATATTAATAACTCCTATAAAACACAAGGAGAATTTCATCTGACCGATGCATTGATGCTGCTTATTAAAACCGGCGTGAAATTCAGAGGCTTTAAGGTGCAGAACTGGTATGATTGCGGCAAAAAGGAGATCCTTCTGGAAACCAATGCCATTCTGATGAAAAAGATGGGCACCACCAAGCACGATCAGTTTGCTTATGACAATACCATCATTATAGATCCGGTCAGCATCGCCCATGGATGCCAGATCAGCAACAGCATCGTAGGGCCGAATGTGACCCTGGGCGAAGGCGCTGTGGTGAACTACAGCATCATCCGCGACAGCATTATCGGTAACTACTCAAATATAGACGACGTGGTGTTGCACCATTCTGTCATAGGAAGTGACGCAACCATTAAAGGTCTGAGCCAGAGCCTGAGCATCGGCGATAATACCGAGATCGATCTGTCGCAAAGCATCAGCTGATGAAAAATCGTATCACTGACCTGTTTCAGATCAGATATCCCATCATCCAGGCAGGTATGATCTGGTGTTCCGGCTGGGAACTGGCCAGTGCTGTGAGCAATGCCGGCGGACTGGGTATCATAGGCAGCGGAAGCATGTATCCCGATGTGCTCAAAGCGCATGTGCGCAAGTGCAAAACTGCTACTAACAAACCATTTGCGGTCAATGTGCCGATGTTGTATCCTGATATCGATCAGCATATTCAAACCATCATAGAAGAAAAAGTACCCATCGTATTTACCAGTGCCGGTAATCCAAAAACATACACTGCTGCCCTGAAAGAACATGGCATCAAAGTGGTACATGTGGTGAGCAGTGTGAAGTTTGCGAAGAAAGTGGAAGATGCGGGCTGCGATGCAGTGGTAGCTGAGGGATTTGAGGCCGGCGGACACAACGGACGGGAAGAGACCACCACCCTGTGCCTGATACCGATGGTGGCCGATGCGGTCAGTATTCCTGTTATTGCAGCAGGTGGTATAGGCAGCGGTCGGGCCATGTTGGCCTGTATGGCATTGGGTGCCGAAGGAGTGCAGATAGGCAGTCGTTTTGCAGCAAGCGAAGAGAGCAGCGCTCACCCTCATTTTAAAGAGGCTATCGTGGGTGCCGGCGAAGGTTCCACCGAACTATCATTGAAACAACTGACACCTGTACGGCTTATCAAGAATGCATTTTATCAGCAGGTGAAGGAGGCAGAAGAACGCGGTGCCTCCAAAGAAGAACTGCAGCAATTACTGGGGCGAGGACGTGCCAAAAAAGGCATGTTCGAAGGTGATCTGGAAGAAGGTGAATTGGAGATCGGTCAGGTGAGTGCAGGAATACACAACATATTACCGGCAGCTGCCATCCTGGAAAATATCTGGCAGGAATATCTTCTGACGAAGAGTCGTCTGCAGCAAACTTAGTCCATGCTGGTGTCAGCACCCCATTGCTGTCTCCTCATTTCCAAACGGAGAATTGTCTTTTTTTTGTCATCCCCTGTGGAATCTTCCTGATCTGTGCATCCACGAGATATCAGATCAAACTGTACCAATATGAAACGTATTCCTTCTTTTTCCGCCGCAGGCATGTTCCTGCTGGCGGCCCTGCTCATGTCGGCAGGCCTCAAACCAACCTATTCACCCCCTTCCGGAACAGGTGTCATAAAAGGCACTGTGACCGATGGTAATACAGGCGAACCACTGCCCTTCACAACGGTGGTCATTAAGGGCACCCAGATAGGCGATATCGCCAATGAAGACGGCCATTTCCTGATCAAAGACTTAGGTGCTGGCAAATTCACCCTGGAATTCAAATTGATAGGATATGAAGACAAGGAATACACACTCAGCCTGAAGGACGGCGAGACCCTTGAAGTGAATATGCAACTTTATTCCAGCCAGGCAGAACTAGACGAGGTCGTTGTGGTATCAGAGAAAGAAAGCCGAAAGGTCAGAGCAGAAAATGTCATGCCGGCCATGACACTTAGCACACATGATGCCAGCGGAGCTGTTTCCAATTACAGTTACGCACCATTAATGAACGAAGAGGTCTATGTAGAAGGACATAACACCGAAGAATACGATGAGATCAATGAGATCGGTTTCCGCAAGGTCATCGGCAATCCGCTCAGCACTTTCAGTATTGACGTGGACAATGCATCTTATTCCAACATCCGCCGCTTCATCACTTACAACCAGGTACCCCAGAAAGATGTGGTGCGCATTGAAGAGATGATCAACTATTTTGACTACAGCTATCCGCAGCCAACCGGTGTGGATCCTTTTAGCCTCAACACAGAGATGTCTGAATGTCCCTGGAACCCTGATACCCGTCTCATCATGATAGGTATTCAGGGAAAAGACATTGACTATTCCAAAGCTGATCCTTCCAACCTGGTGTTCCTCCTGGATGTGTCGGGCTCCATGGGAGATCAGAATAAACTGCCGCTTGTTAAAAAAAGCCTGTACAAACTCATTGACCAGCTGAGCGAAAAAGACCGAATTGCCATCGTGGTATATGCCGGTGCGGCAGGACTGGTGCTGCCATCTACCCCGGCCAATGACAAGATCGCTATCAAGAAAGCACTGGACAACCTGCAGGCAGGCGGCTCCACTGCCGGCGGACAAGGAATAGAACTGGCCTACAAAACCGCCGCAGATAACCTGATAAGAAATGGCAACAACCGGGTGATCTTGTGTACAGACGGCGATTTCAATGTGGGCGCTTCCAGCGATGCAGAGATGGTCCGCCTCATTGAAGAGAAAAGAAGATCAGGTGTGTTCCTGACCATCTGCGGCTTCGGAATGGGCAACTACAAAGACAGCAAGATGGAGAAGATCGCCAACAACGGAAATGGCAATTACTTCTACATCGACAATGAAAGAGAAGCAGAAAAAGTGTTCGTGACCGATATGCGGGGTACCCTGTTCACCATCGCCAAGGATGTGAAGATCCAGGTGGAATTCAATCCCGCCAAAGTGGAAGAATACCGCCTCCTGGGTTATGAGAACCGCATGCTGAACAAAGAAGATTTCGACGACGACAAAAAAGACGCAGGTGAGCTGGGTGCAGGCCATCGGGTCACAGCAATCTACGAAGTGAAGCTGGCAGACAACCGCAGCTTTTCACCTCAGGGTATGCCGGAAGGCGAAACGCTGAAATACCAGCAGACCAAGGTCAACGAGACCGCATACTACAGTGAAGAGATCATGAGTCTGCGCATGCGCTACAAGAAGCCCGATGAAGATGTGAGCCGCCTGATCGAAACTGCTGTCCTGGATAAACAAGTGCCGCTCAGCCAGACATCCGATAACTATCGCTTTGCTGTGGCTGTGACAGAGTTCGGATTGCTGCTTCGTGACAGCGAATTCAAAGGTGATGCCAAATACGAAGAAGTGCTTGCCCTGGCCAAAGGTGCCAAAGGGAAAGATATGCACGGGTACAGAGCTGAATTCATCGGCATGGTGGAACAGTTCCTGACTTTTGCGAGCACAAAATGACGTTTCCGTTTTCATGTATGTTGGCCCGCTGCCTGTACAGGTGGCGGGCATTTTTTTGTCATCTATGAAAACAGGATGAAGGGGGAATAAAAAGCACAGGTATCTGCCGAGAATGGATGATGCATGTCTGACCAAAGGCTAACCAAAACAGCTTTCTGTCTGATATCTCTGAACACACCATAAAAGGTCAACTGACCATCTCTTCCTATTTTTACCCGAAAATCTACACATGAACATTCTGCTGCTTGGATCCGGAGGAAGAGAACATGCCATGGCCTGGAAGATCGCCCAGTCGCCGCTGTGTAAATACCTCTACATCGCCCCCGGTAATCCCGGCACTGCTGAATGCGGACAGAATGTGCCCATCGCCGTTCGCGATTTCAATGCCCAGGTGGATTTCTGCCGGGAAAACAAGGTGGACCTCGTCGTGGTGGGACCCGAAGACCCGCTGGTGCTCGGTGTGGTTGATCATTTTGCCGAACACTTGCCCACTGTACCTGTTATCGGTCCGCCTGCCGAAGGTGCACAACTGGAAGGCTCCAAGGCCTTCGCCAAGGAGTTCATGCAGCGACATGCCATTCCTACCGCCGCATACAGGTCATTCACAGTAGCTGAGAAAGCCGAAGGACTGGCCTACCTGCAACAGCATGACCTCCCCCTGGTGCTCAAGGCCGACGGACTGGCCGCAGGAAAAGGCGTGCTCATCTGCCAGACCCTGGAAGAAGCTACCGAAGGGTTCATCGCCATGCTCGACGGCATGTTCGGCGATGCATCCAGCAGGGTGGTGGTGGAAGCTTTCCTGGAAGGCATCGAGCTGACCGTCATCGTGCTCACCGACGGCCAGAGTTGGAAGGTCTTACCGCCCTCTAAAGACTATAAGCGCATCGGCGAAGGAGATACCGGCCTCAACACCGGCGGTATGGGGGCCGTTAGCCCGCCGCCCTTTGCCACTCCGGCCTTCATGACAACGGTGGAGGAGCAGGTCATAGCGCCCACTATCAAAGGTCTGCGTACTGATGGCATCGCCTACAAGGGTTTTCTCTATTTCGGACTCATCAAGGTGGGCGACGCCCCCTTTGTAATAGAATACAACTGCCGCATGGGCGATCCGGAGACCCAGGTCATCATGCCCCGCATCTTCAGCGACATCATACCCCTCTACCTCAGCGTGGCCCGCGGCGACCTGGCAGAAGCCGAGTTCGAGACAGACCCCCGGGCGGCAGCCACCGTGGTACTGGCCTCCAGCGGCTATCCGGGCAGTTTTGAGAAAGGCCTGGAGATCACCGGCTGCGAACACCTGGAAGACTGCATGCTCTTCCACGCCGGCACGGTATCAGATGACCAGGGCATCCTCTACACCAACGGCGGCCGGGTGCTGGCCCTGAGCTGCTACGGCACCGATCTGCCCGAAGCCCTGCGCAACTGCTACACCAACACCGCCCGCATCTATTTCGGCAACCGATACTTCCGGAGAGATATCGGTTGGGATGTGGTGTGAAATCCCCTATATAGTATATACTATATATAATATTAAATACGGAATACAAATCTAATTCAAAAATTATTTTTTTCACAATTGATAAAAAATAGTGGAAAAAATAAAGTGAAAATATTTTGATAGTTCGCTGAGACGCCTACTTTTGTCTTCATTCTTAACCCTCAAAATGCTTGATATGATCTTGACGAAAGCGAGGCGGGCATGCTGTCTCTTGTATGCAGGATTTTGTGCCTGGATACCATTATCTGTAACAGCACAATCTCCTGCCATGCAGTATGAACTGCATTATGTAGAAAAAACAGAAACGTATTTTTTCAGAACTGACCTGGACTGGGAGCCCAACCAGCTGGAGCTGTTGCGTATGATGCCCTATACTGTAAAAGATAGTGTCATCAAGCAGGTAACCACAGACAATGACATCAAAACCACGATCTGGCATCTGGAGAATACCCAGCTGGAAGAGTGGATGGATCAGCCTTCCAGAACGGTGATCGACAACATCCGCACCAGATCCTATGATGCCGGTAATAACCTGATGTTAAACTTGCCTCATACAGCTACATATCTGGATAGCTATAACCAGTTGAAAGATAAGATGACTCTGACAGGAGGTGACATCATACCTGGGTTTCCTGTATTGACCAACAAGCTAAAACAGGATTTTCTTTTCAATGGATTCAGTATGACAAACCTGGGTGGAGGAGCTGTATCCTTCAGCAAGGATAGCCTGACGGTAGTGTTCAACAACAAGAAAAAAGTGCTGGAAACAAAAATTTCTGACGCTGAAGGCGCTATCATTCACTACGAAAAGAAAGGATTTGCCAAGAATAATCTGAATCAATTGGTTCCGGCTTATGAGCTCGTGCGATCCATGGATACCAGGTATCCGCAGGGATTGGTGTATAAAGTGGAGTTGACCACCTATCCGGAGTATTCCGTCAACTATATCTCACCTCTCAGAGAAGCCCAGGGCAAAGATGCCATATCCTGGAATCTGTATCCCAACCCGGCACAGGACCAGATCATCATTGAATGGATGAATGAGAATGGTGCTGAGGCAAGCTGGCAGATCATTAGTCTGGCAGGCATTGAAATGGCTTCGGGCCAGGTGGATAGTGACCGGTTGCTGGAACTGGATATCAGCAAATTTCCCTCAGGTTGCTATATCATGATCCTGCGTTCCGGTGGTCAGATAGAGAGAGATCAGTTCATTAAACTGTAAAAAAACGACTATGAAAAAGATTTTCATTCAAATATTTGCATATATTAGCCCCGTGCTTACCCTTGCTCAAATTGTCAGCCCTGACGGCGGGCCTGTAGCCACATTTGGTGGAGGTACCCTGACCGTTTCTGAAGTGGATCCCGGCCCTGAGATCATTGATACCTGGGAGCCTCCTGTAATAGATGGAGACAGGTCGGTCATCTGGATACACGGTCTGGGTGGTCACGGTGATCTGTCAGCCAGTGATGAGTCTAACAGCTGGATCCAGGCTTCCAGCACCTCAGACATCAATTACCAGATGGAATCACGCAGGCCCGACTATTCTGATGTAAGCCTGGACGCTGCAAGCACTACCCTGCGAACCCAGTTGGAAGACTACGACTTATCTACAGATGCTTTCCTGATAGCACACAGCCAGGGCGGTATTGTAAGCCGGCAGTTTGACAAGTATATCCACGACCTGGGTTGGGAAAGGACCTTCAACGGCGTGGTAACCTTTGGTACACCCCATGGTGGTGCCATGATCCTGAACAACCGCGATCTGATCGTACAATGGTTGGATGAAGCTTGTGATGATCTTGGAAATGGCCCCTGGCAGGAGACTTTGGATGACTCTTTTTTCTTTTCTATCCTGAACTTGTTTTCTGGAATAGAGAATGCTGATGATAAAGTCTGTGCCCTGCTGATAGATGAAATTCTGCCAGTTATGTTCAACCTTGATGCCTACTATGCGGGTGTGACCGATGGCTATTATGTAGGGTCGCCGGAGTTGGATGAACTCAACGCATATACACCTGACATTCCGTATGTGACATTCTGGGGTGAAGAAACAGAGCCGGTTTCCTGGAATACCATGGTACATATGCTTCCGGGGAAAAGTGTCAACTCTGAGATATATGGCGCTTTCGGAGCAAATAATGATCCTTATCTGACCGAACAAGCAACTTATATGCAGAACTATTATCTGGCAAAGTATAATGAGTACAAGAACAATAAGGTCAACTGGGACGAGTTTTGGGATCTCATTATTGATTTTTTTGAAGATGATGCGGCAATAACTGATGCTGAAGTTGCTGCTGCATATCGTGATGGGTATGATTGGTTTACCCAGGCAAATAGTACCTGGAAGGTCATTATCGGTGCAACAGAACTGGTGTACGGCACAAATACATCATGCCTTTGTGTGGATGTTATGGAAGGTTATGAGGTATGGTACACTGAAGAAGACTTGATGGACTTTTCTTGTGATGAGATAGAATTTTATTATGAACCATTCAGTGAATGCAACGAAGTTGTTGATGTGGTTCTGGTGGACGTGATAGAAAAGATCAATGATGGTGTGGTCCTGAAGGAGTCTGCTTCCTCTTGCCCGGGTAAGGTGAGTGGAAAGAAAATGGATGGAAGCAATCACTTCAGCATGCGTAATGATCTTCAGACACAAATACGTCTTGATGAATTATTTGGAGGTTTTCATGGAAGCTATTTTGAAATTGCGCCAAGGTAAAAGACATATTATTACAGCTATCATTGCTAGTTGTTTATCTACGCTGCAGATGTCATGTAAGCCAACAGATATCATTAGCCCACCAATAACCAATAGCGATTCGCCTTTGGAAGTGGTTTGGCAAGTACCTATCCGGCCTGATACAAGCCTGGGATTTGGGTTTGATCCAATATTTGTAGGTGAATCAATTTTCTTTGGATCAAAGCCTACTCCCTTAAGTGCAGAAAAGATGCACTTGATTAAGGTTAGCAAAACTGGACATGTAGTATGGCAAATAAGCCCGGATGAAAATTCAATTTGTGATGAGATAAAATCTTTGGAGTCGTCTGGGCATGTTATGGTTGGCGATTTACTTTATTGTGTTTGTAAGAATCAGCCTATTGTAATTGACATGAAGAACTTGTTACTGCAAAATGAGTATGCAATAGACTCTTCCACTGCATATCAGATTTCCAGTTTTGATCAATTATTATTTTATACAACAAAATTCGGGAGTTTAGGTACCGGCTATGATAGTTCTGTACTTGTAGTTGCTGATCCATTTTCCGGGCGACAAAAGACATTATTTCGTCAGGGTAAGAACGGCGACTTCAACCCCAATCTTTACCCTCCGGAGGTTTTTGTAAATAACCCAACAGGAGATACCCTGCTTGTTTTTCAGAACAGGCAGTGGGATTTTACCAACTCTGCCAATGGTGGCCGGGTGGATCTGTTTTGCTGGAATATGACGGCAGATACCCTTGTCTGGCAGATACCGGAAATAGATCCCTACGGAAACAGCAGTGTATGCAAGCCGCTTTACCATGATGGTCTGGTCTATTTCCGTGGTTTCCAGACCCTCCATGCAGTGAATGTGGAAACCGGAGAACAGGTATGGATGCACGAGTTTCCGGGAGATTTTGATGATTTATTGTTAGGGAACATGTTGATTGCCGAAGGAAAACTGATCGTCAAATCCAGTACTGAAGGCATACATGCTTTTGATCCGGGCACCGGAGCATTGCTTTGGGAGCGCTATGATGCGGGAAACACCTCCTGTTATATGAGTTATTTTGACGGGTCGGTGTATTATGGTAATTATGGCGGTGAATTATTTAACGTCAGGGTTGCAGATGGGGAAATATTATGGGCCTATACAAGCAAAAATGAGGGTAAAAACCTTGGCTGGGAGCCTCAATTCAACAACGGAGTAATTTTTGATGAAGAAAATCGCAGAATTATTACCACCGATGGATATTATTTGATATGTTTGCAACTGTAATGCTTAACCCGCAAGACTCTCGTAATCAGAACGAGAATATGAACTCTGCCAGGGTAACCTGGCAGAGTTTCATCCTCTCAGTTCAAGAAAGATGTTTTAAAGTCGTCAACGTGGTCTGTCCATTGACGAATAACTTTCACTCTGGTAGAGTGTGTGTGTAGTGCGTGGGTTCCACCACGGTGGAACCCACCTCTTTAAAATCTGGTAGTGAAACTTTATACCCTCTGTGTTTGTGTCATTCTGGGCCTGAATTCTCGGGCTCAGAATGCTTTTTTACCCGGACCCGCCATTCATTTTGGAGGGGGACTTTCCATGCCTTTCAACGACTTTCCGGATGAACCAGCACCTCAGGTGCTGGGTTTCGGTTATACGCTGCAACTTGGCTATTCTGCGCCTGCCCGGTATTCGGAAAGATTATCCTACCGGCTTACCTATAAACAGTTCAGAAATCCGCTGGGTGGTGAAAAGTTTGGTGATCCGTTTCCGATCGCAACAGGAATGGCTAAGTCTGATGCCCTTCTTAGTGACCTGATGCTTACCATTGGAGAGCAGAACCGAATAATTGCACAACCCTTTATTGGTGCCGGAGTGGGCAGTACCAGGACACCTTCGTATCTGTCATCAGGTAACCTGGTAACAGGTGGAGACGGAATAATGATAGAAGAGCACATTGGCTTATTGGTCAATACAAGAAACGGACAAAGCCGAATCTTTCTGGAGTTTAGAATGTCCTATTTGCAGATGTATTATATAGAAGATATCAGCACCATCTATGAATTGAGCAGGTCAAATTTAATATCCAATCTGGTACCGGAATTTTCACTCGTTTATGCAATAGACCTGAAAGAATTATTGCAAAAGATACAACAGTGATCACGCCGCGAACGACTTGTTGAACGGACGATCCATAAGCTTTCTCAATTTTCTTGCCCGTTTATATATATCCTTTAGTACATCTCTGGCTGTTTCATTTTGCACCTGGACCATCAGCTGAAGGTAACCCTCTGTGATCGGCTCTATATACCTTGAATAGAAATTCTTGACTTCCACACAGGTATTGCTGGTCTCCACACACCCTTTTGCAAACCGGTAGAAACGGGTCAGATAACCAAACAGGATCTCGTCATTTTTGGTAAGGGTGTACTGAAAAACAGAAGTGTCATTGTAGTACATTGCAATGCGCTGTAAATGAACCTGCAAGGCTTCTGTTCCGTATAATTTAATTTGTTGCCCGCCTCGGTAACTGCTTACCTGAAAAGATTCTATCTCCCGCCCTAGCTCGCTCAGCTCATTGGGCATGAGTAACACCACCGGGTCTTCTGCTACTTCTATTGTAGTATCTGCCTTGGTGGGTAACTCTTCCTCTTCTTCAGCCTCATAGATGATGGTCTCTACTACTGAGCTGTCTTCCGCTACCGGCAAAGCCTGCTGCTTCCAGGTCTCTGTAACAGGCTCTGGGTTTTCCGTGCTTACATCGTAATGATAGACTTCGGCTGGTTCTGATTCTTCTTCAACAGTAGGATTGACCTCTGAAACGGATTCCTTTGCTTCAGCCATTCTGCCGGTCAGTACCTCCTCTTCTGGTTTACAGTCTGTATCTGGTACACGCTCTTCCTCGTCTTCTGAGCTGGTCAGGGTAGCCACATCATGAATGACCGGAAAAAGTTTCGCTGTGATCAGCCAGATGACCGCAGCACACAACAACCCGATCCCGGCTGCAAACCACCCTGACAGAACGTTGCTGCTGTTCAGCCAGTAGATCTCTGCAGCAATGCCGCCTAATACAAGGCTCAGGAGCATGCGGGGATACAGAAACATAGGAGTCACAAAAGTAAACGAATTGTCATCAGTTTGTCAAGCAATAGTTGACAATTATTTTACCAAACAAACGTTTGGTAAAATGAAAAAGCAACTCTACCTTTATCTTATGCCGGTTAGAAAAGTCAACAAGGAAGAAGTGGTGACAGAAGCTCTGAAGCTCTTCCGGTCACGTGGATACCATAAAACCACCATGGCAGAGATCGGTGCAGCCTGCGGACTGCTCAAAGGAAGCATCTACCACTATTTCGCCTCCAAAGAAGAGCTGATGATCGCGGTGCTGGAATTCCTGCGTGAATACTACCGGGTCAATGTGTTTGCCATTGCTTATAATGATAAACGTTCTGCCATGTCACGCCTGAAAGAACTGGGCACACATAGTATGGACATCTTCATCCGTGGCGAAGGCGCCTGCCTCATGGGTAATATCGCCTCTGAGACCATAGACGTAGTGCCTGAATTTCATCCGCATATCAAAAGCTTCTTCGATGACTGGACCGATGCCCTGGTCTATATCTACCGTACCCACTATTCGCCCAAAGCGGCCCTGTTCTTCGCCCGTGAGACCATCTGCGCCATTGAAGGTGCTGCACTCATGATGCGCATCTACAAAGACCCGGATTTCCTGCGCAAGGCAAATGACATGATCCTGAAAAAATTTGAATCGGCCACCAAAGAGGCCCTCATACAACAGCAAGAGCAATGAAGAGAAGAATTCAATCTGTAGCCGTTCTGGGCTCCGGGGTCATGGGATCCCGCATCGCCTGCCACTTCGCCAACATTGGTTGCAAGGTGCAGCTGCTGGATATTGTCACGCCCGGCCTGAACGAAACAGATGCCGCCAACAAGACCAAACGCAACCAGCTGGTCAACAACAGCCTGCAGGCTGCAGTCGAACAGAATCCCTCGCCGGTCTATAACAAACAGGTGCTGTCGCATATCACCACCGGAAACTTTGAAGACGACCTGCAGTCCATCGCCACCGCCGACTGGATCATAGAAGTGGTCATCGAACGCCTGGACATCAAACAACAACTGATGGAAAAAGTGGATGCCATCAGAAAACCGGGCACCCTCATCACCTCCAATACATCCGGTATTCCCATCCACCGGATCGCCGAAGGCAGAAGCGAAGACTTCAGAAAACATTTCTGCGGTACCCACTTTTTCAATCCGCCCCGCTACCTGCGCCTCTTAGAGATCATCCCCACACCTGAAACTGATCAGAATGTAATTGATTTCCTCCTGGATTACGGTGATCGTTTCCTCGGCAAACAGACCGTTTTGTGTAAGGACACTCCCGCCTTCATCGCCAACCGCATCGGGGTGTTCAGCATCATGACCGTACTCCAGGTGATGGACCAACTGCAGATGACCGTGGATGAAGTGGATGCGCTGACAGGTCCTGTTTCCGGCCGACCAAAATCTGCCACCTTCCGCACTACGGATGTGGTGGGACTGGATACCATGGTAAAGGTGGCCAACAATACCTACGAGGCCTGCCCCGATGATGAGGCCCGCGAGAATTTCCGCATTCCGGCTTACATCAACACCATGATGGAGAACAAGTGGCTGGGCGATAAGAGCGGTCAGGGTTTTTTCAAAAAGGTGAAGGGGGATGATGGTAAAAGCCAGATCCTTACTCTGGACCTGAAGACCATGGAATATGGTACGCAGTCAAAGCCAAAATTCGCCACAGTAGGTGAAGCAAAGCAGGTGGACGACCTGAAACAACGACTGGTCATCCTGCACAACGGAAAAGATAAAGCCGGCGATTTCTACCGGGCGATAACCTATAGGGTAAATCAATATGTGTCTAACCGCATCCCGGAAATTTCAGACGAACTCTTCCGAATAGACGATGCCATGCGTGCCGGATTCGGCTGGGAGCTGGGACCCTTCGAGACCTGGGATGTGCTGGGCGTACAACAGACTATAGAGGCCATGAAAGCCTCTGGTTTCGCTCCTGCTGCCTGGGTGGATGAGATGCTCAGCGCAGGGCATACTTCCTTCTATAAAAGTGAGAACGGGAAACGCCTGTACTACGATATTCCAACAAAGACATATAAGGAAGTACCGGGTACCGATGCCTTCATCATACTCGATAACTACCGGGCACAGAAACCGGTCTTTCAGAATGCAGGCGCAACGCTGCACGATATCGGTGATGGAATCCTGAACCTGGAGTTCCATACCAAGATGAATGTGATCGGTGCTGAGATCATTGAAGCGGTCAATAAGAGCATCGCTATTGCAGAGCAGAACCACCGCGGACTGGTGATCGGTAACGACGCAGCCAACTTCAGTGCAGGAGCCAACATCGCCATGATGCTCATGCTGGCCATTGAACAGGAATTCGATGAACTGGACATGGCCATCCGTATGTTCCAGCAAATGACCACCAGAGTGCGCTTTTCTTCGATCCCGGTAGTGGTAGCTCCGCACGGACTCACGCTGGGTGGTGGATGCGAGATGACCCTGCACGCAGATGTGGCAGTGGCAGCAGCAGAGACTTATATAGGTCTGGTGGAAGTGGGTGCCGGACTGATTCCTGCCGGTGGCGGCACCAAGGAACTCGCCTTGCGTGCCAGCGATAAATATTTCAAGGGAGACATCGAGCTGCCCACCTTGCAGGAGATGACACTCAATATTGCCATGGCTAAAGTAGCTACCTCCGCCCGGGAAGCTTTTGATCTGGGATTGCTCCGAAAGGGGATAGATAAGGAAGTCATCAACCTGAATCGTGTCATCTCAACTGCCAAAGCCGCTGCCATAGAGTTGGCGGAAGATGGATATACCGAGCCGCAACCCAGAACGGATGTACGCGTACTGGGAAGAATAGCTTTGGGCTCCTTCTACACCTTCATCGCTTCTATGCGCATGGCCGGCTACATCAGCGAGTATGATGAGCTCATCGCCAAGAAAGTAGCTTATGTCATTTGTGGTGGTGATCTGTCGCAACCAACTAATGTAAGTGAACAATATCTGCTCGATCTGGAACGGGAAGCATTCCTCTCATTGCTCGGCGAGAGGAAAACACTCGAACGCATGCAACATATTTTGAAAACAGGGAAACCGCTTAGGAATTAATGGTAATGAGTAGTGGGTATTGTGTAGTGAGATAGCTAAAAAAGATTCTTAACCCTCAAATGAAATATATGCACGATTACAAAAAACTACAAGTATGGCAGGATGCCGTTGACATGGCAGTATTGGTTTATGAACTGACAGGAGCCTTCCCTAAAGCAGAGCAATATGGATTAACAAGCCAATTAAGAAGATCTGCTGTTTCAGTTCCTTCCAATATTGCTGAGGGCAGCGGAAGAAATAATCCCGGAGAATTCGATCATTTTTTAGGAATTGCTGCTGGTTCATCATATGAGCTTGAAACTCAGCTGATCGTTTCTTCGAGATTAGGTTATAGCTCTGATACTGAGATTGACAAGCTTCTTGATAAGTTGAATGTCAATCAAAAGATGATCTACAAACTAAAATCAAAACTAGTGAAGAGGTAGGAGCAAGTCTCACTACCCACTACTCAATACTCAATACTATGACACAAGAAGCTTATATCGTAGCCGGCCTCAGAACCGCAGTAGGAAAAGCCCCTCGTGGTGCCTTTCGTTTTGTGCGTCCTGATGATCTGGCGGTTGATCTGCTGGCTCAGCTGATGGCCAAAGTACCGGAACTGGATCCCGCCAGAGTAGAAGACCTGATCGTGGGAAATGCGGTACCGGAGGCGGAGCAGGGATTGCAGATCGGTCGCATGATAGCTGTGCGGGCATTTCCGAAAACTACAGGAGGCATGACGGTGAATCGCTACTGCGCCAGTGGAGTGGAGACCATTGCCATCGCTACTGCCAAGATCCGGGCAGGAATGGCAGACTGCATCGTGGCCGGCGGAGTGGAGTCTATGAGTCTGGTACCCACGGTTGGGTGGAGAACGGTCCTCAACTTTGAGACCGCTAAAGAACATCCGGATTACTACATCGGCATGGGACTGACCGCTGAGAATGTGGCCCGTGAGTTCAAGGTGTCGAGAGAAGATTCAGATGCGTTCTCTTATGAGTCGCATCAGAAAGCTATCCATGCCATCGATAACGGATACTTCAAGGAAGGCATTGCCCCCATCACCGTGAAGGAAGTTTTTGTGAATGAGAAAGGTAAGCGTGATGAAAGAAGTTATATGGTGGATACAGACGAAGGGCCGCGTAAGGATACAAATCTGGAAGCACTGGCAAAGCTGAAGCCGGTCTTTGCAGCCAATGGTGTGGTCACAGCCGGTAATGCCTCACAAACCTCCGATGGTGCTGCCTTCGTGGTGGTCATGAGTGAACGCATGGTGAAAGAACTGAACCTGACTCCGCTCGCCAGAATGGTCAGCTGCGCAACAGTAGGAGTGGAACCGGGTCTCATGGGCATCGGTCCGGTGGCAGCCATTCCGAAAGCCTTGGATATGGCAGGCATGAAACTCAGTGATATCGATCTGATAGAATTGAACGAAGCATTTGCCTGTCAGGCTCTGGCAGTCATCAGAGAAGCCGGCCTGGATCCGGAGAAGGTCAACATCAATGGAGGTGCCGTGGCATTGGGTCACCCGCTGGGGTGCACCGGTACCAAACTGACCGTGCAGATCATGAATGACATGAAAAGACTGAACAAGAAGTACGGCATGGTAACAGCCTGTGTGGGTGGTGGCCAGGGAATAGCGGGGGTCATTGAAAGACTGTAGTCGTTATTCGTTGTTCGTATTGCGTTGATCGTAATAGAAATTCTTAACCCTCAAATATTGGTATATGCAAAATTTCAAAAAACTCGAAATCTGGCAACAGAGTATGGACGTTGCTAAACAAGTCTACTTGGCTTCAGATCGCCTGCCAAATTCTGAACGATTTGGATTGGTAAATCAAATGAGGAGGGCAGCTGTAAGTGTCCCATCTAACATAGCTGAAGGCTCTGGCAGGTTGACAGCTCCGGATTTCAGGCACTTTCTTGCAGTGGCATTGTTATCCTCCAACGAACTTACCACCCAGGTAATCTTGTCTGAAATGTTGAACTACTTACCAGGAGATCTGAGCCTTGATCTGCAGGACAAACTTGATAAGAACCAAAGAATGATATACAAATTTATTCAATCGGTCAATCGAAATATCAAATAATAAACAAAACGAACAACCCATAACAAATAACGCAAAACGAGCAAAATGGAAAAGTCAATCAATATATCCGGAGGATCCTTCCTCATCCAACCTGGGGATGCTGAGAACACCTTCACCCCTGAAGACTTGAATGAAGAACAACGGATGATCCATGACATGGCACTGGAGTTCACTGATAATGAATTGTTCACACGATTGGATGAAATAGACAATCACGAACCGGGTCTGGTACCATCGCTGCTGGAAAAGGCGGGTGAGCTTGGACTCTTGGGTGTTTCGGTTCCCGAAGAATACGGTGGATTTGCAAAGGACTTCAACACAGGCACCGTGGTGACTGAGATCGTGGGTGCTGCCCATGCTTTCTCTGTGGCCTATTCTGCCCATACCGGTATCGGTACCTTGCCCATTCTGTATTTCGGTACAGAAGAGCAGAAGCAAAAGTATCTGCCGGGTTTGGCAACAGGACAGCTGAAAGCATCCTACTGCCTGACCGAACCCGGTAGTGGTTCTGATGCGCTGGCTGCCAAGACGAAAGCGGTATTGAATGCAGAGGGTACCCATTACATCCTGGACGGGCAGAAGATGTGGATCACCAATGCGGGCTTCGCAGATGTCTTCATAGTATTCGCCAAGATCGACGGCAAAGACTTCACAGCTTTCATCGTGGAGAGAAATACACCGGGTTTGTCTGTCGGCGCCGAAGAGAATAAAATGGGAATCAAAGGCTCATCCACCTGTCAGGTCTTCTTTGAGAATTGTGCCGTGCCGAAAGATGCCATTCTGGGAGAGATCGGTCGCGGACATGTCATTGCATTCAACATCCTGAATATAGGTCGGTACAAACTCAGCGCTGCGGCCATGGGCGGTTGTAAACGTTCCCTCACCAACGCCATCCGTTATGCGAACGAACGCCAGCAGTTCGGAAAGTCCATTTCTTCTTTTGGTGCCATTCAGTACAAACTGTCTGAAATGGCCATCCGCACTTATGCACTGGAAGCTGCCAACTGGCGGGTGAGCAATTATATCGACGACAGAAAGAAACTGCTGACCGAAGAAGGCAAGTCGCTGGCTGAAGCAAGTCTGGGTGCAGCTGAAGAATATGCCATTGAATGTGCGTTGCTGAAAGTAGCGGGTTCTGAAGCTTTGGATTATGTGGTAGATGAAGGCGTGCAGATCTATGGTGGCTATGGTTTCAGCGAAGAATATCCGCTGGCACGTGCCTACCGCGATGCTCGTATCAACCGCATCTTCGAAGGAACCAATGAGATCAACAGGCTTCTGATCGTAGATATGCTGCTGAAGCGTGCCATGAAAGGCCAGATCGATATGATGACGCCTGCCATGGAAGTACAGAAGGAACTGATGGGAATACCGGAGATGGGTGAACCCGATACCGATGCATTTTCGGCTGAGGTAAAAGCCATCGCCAATATGAAGAAAGCAATTCTGATGGTGGCTGGTGCCGCTGTGCAGAAGCTGATGATGCAGCTGAAAGACGAACAGGAGATCCTTATGGCGGTGGCCGATATGATCATCGACACCTTCATGGCTGAATCTGCGCTGCTTCGCACTATGAAGCATGCGGAAAGCGAAGGTGCTGCCGAAAGAGAAGCCATGGTGCAGGTGCTGATCACCGATGCGATGGACCGTATCAACAAGTCCGGTAAGACGGCCATCATGAGTTTCGCCACCGGCGATGAGCAGCGCATGATGCTGCTGGGGCTGAAGCGGTTCACCAAATACCGCATGTTGAATACCACTGCATTGCGACGCACCGTTGCAGCCAGACTGATAGAGGCAGACAACTACTGTTACTGATCAAACCGGAAAACAAAAAGGCGCTTCTATGCAGAAGCGCCTTTTTGTTTTGTGATGGTGTTGTTATCTGGTGATGCTGATCTTCTTGGTCTTCAGCACCTGGTCTTTACCAATGAACTGCACGAAGTAGATACCCTCCGGCAGGTTGCTGATATCCAGTACCAGTTTACCGGTGCCTTTGTTCCACTGTTGTACCAGCATGACCTTTCCAACCAGGTTCACGATCTGGATCTGCTCTACTCCGTTTGAATAGGAAGTCAGAATATTCAGATCGTTTACAGCAGGGTTCGGATAGACCTCATACTGGTTGTCCATGTCTGGCGAATGAAAACCAACCTCACCGCTCAGATCAGCAATGAATACCCCACGGGCATTATAGTTGGCAGAGTCATCTTCGCTGTAGATGATGACTTCAACTTCTCCATGTCCATCCACGGCAGGACCGTCAGGAAAATTTCTACCGTCAAACTGCACATAGAAGTCATCATCTGCTCCGGCAGGCTGAAACCATCCATATCCAGGGGCATCAGCAAATGGTGCCCAGCAGAGGTTCGGATCACATACCGAAGTTTCCCACTCTTCCGGCTTGTCGTTCACCACACGCACCCAGGTCATGTTCTGACCATCAGGACCGTTATTGGTAACTACAACTTCAGCTTTGTGGATCTCATCAGGAGAACCGGTAGCATATGAAGTGTCAGCACTCAGAGTAATATAGCTCTGTGCCTGCACTGCAGTGACGGCCAGTATGGCCAATGATAAAACACCTAAAAGTCGTCTCATTGTTGTCTGATTACTTGATTACATTCAATTTCTGTGCCGGACTCTGACTCTGGCCATCTGTAATATGATACAGATACATGCCTGATTCCATATCGGTCACATCAATTTCATAGTTGCCTGTACCGGCAGGTACCTGAAGGGTCTTGATCACTTGTCCGGTCAAAGATGTGATGACAAGACTTACGTTGTGATCCAAACCATTGAATGAAACGCTGGTGGCATTGCTGGCAGGGTTTGGAGAAGCGCTTCCCATCAGAGAAGCTATAGCTGCATCAAACTCAATACCGTTTACCAGGCCGTAAAAATAGTCATGGCTGAGCTTGACCACCTGGCTGCGTATAGCTTCGTCTTCTATCTGCTCAATACCAATACCCAGATATACGGTCTTGTTATCACTGGTTTCAGAGCGCACGCCTGCTATTTTGGCATCGTTGCCACCATATGAGAAAATGGCATGGCCATCAGCGTCAGCAACATCAATCTGCTCTGGATAGAAATAAGAGCTGCCGTACACATCATCTATGATATTGGATTCTGCTACGGTGCCAAATACTTCATCATCTGCAATTGCTGTAAGGGTACCGGCACCTGTTGCGCCATCATTCACAAAAACAGAGTGCAGGTAGTTTTCGTAAAAATTCAGAGCACCTGTCAGACCAAATTCAGTTGCATAATAATCAGCTTCCCAACCAATATCCTGTCCGGAAATAAAGAGGTTACCACCGTTATCCATGAAATCTGTCAGATAATTGCGCAGTTCATCATTCAACAGTGACGGGAAGGTCCAGCCAACATTGAAGTATATGTTCTTGAGTTCGCCAAAAGCATCTCCCTTCATCCCGGCAATGAACACATTGTGTCCGGCTACACCATAACTGGTATTCTCGGCCAGGTCAAGGCCATCGGTGTACATGGATTCAAAATTCCAGGTACCGTAAGGAGATCCATCACCAAAAGAAGTCACGTTGTTCAGTACCAGATCGGTAACACCGTTCACTGTATAGTACTTTATGATCATATTACTCCAGCCTTCGTGGTCAGGATCCAGGGTAAGGGTATAGAATCCAACACCGGGGGTAGTACCGGTTTCTACATTCAGGGTAAGGTCTTCCAGTTCACCGGCGGTTGCAGATGTGCTGAATGCACCGCTATAGGTAGAGCCACCATAAGTGTAGGAAGCTGACCAGTCTGCAGGTTGCTCAACAGTAAGCGTCACAGTAAACCCTTCATCTATATCGCCAATAT
>ERZ795053.563-NODE-563-length-47592-cov-9.883775_pt1 | contig 47592 bp, 31 predicted proteins | sample MGYA00375137_ERZ795053 | MGnify/ENA primary metagenome ERZ795053 (study PRJEB30182, sample SAMN05720284) | activated sludge metagenome | isolation source: Anaerobic digester | place: Hong Kong | collected 2014-12-17 ... | reverse complement strand
AACATCAAAGATCCAGATAAAGGTTGTCGATGAGCCTTACCTCGCCCGCCCAGGCGGCTACGCAAATAACCAACCTTTTGGATAACCCGGCCGGATGGGCAACTTGCAGGGTGTAACCATCGGCGATCTGAAAATATTCCGGTTCCAGTCCGGCGGTTAGAATGGCCTCCTTGGCTATTTTTTCCAGATGGCGATAATCTTTACTGCCTTCCAGAATGGCCTCCAGGCAAGCGCTTAAGCTTTCAAACAAAATGGGAGCTTGCTCCCGGAATTCGGGTGTCAGGCGACGGTTCCGGGAACTCATCGCCAGGCCGTCCGGTTCTCTGACCGTGGTGCACATAACCAGCTCAATCGGTAATTGCAATTGGTCAAGCATGCTGTGAATGATGGTCCATTGCTGATAATCCTTTTGACCCATATAGAGGCGGTCCGGGCGAATTATGTTCAATAAACGGTACACCACCTGGGCGACTCCTGCAAAATGCCCCGGTCGGAAAGCACCTTCCATCACATCGGTGAGCCCTTCAAAGTCCAGTTCCGGCGTGTGGAAGCCTTCTTGTGGATAGATCTCGGCAACACCGGGTAAAAAAACTACGTCACAGGCATGATCGTAGAGGAGATCGAGATCTTCAGCTACCGTCCGCGGGTATTTCTCCAGATCGGCAGGATCATTGAATTGGGTGGGATTGACAAAAATGGAGCAAATGGTTCGATCATTTTGCTGTTTGCTGTCATGGATGAGTGACATATGACCGGCATGCAGTGCGCCCATCGTAGGAGCAAATCCGATAGTGAGACCGTTAGCGCGAGCTTCGCTCAGGTACTTGTGGAGGTCGATAATGCGTTTGAAATACTGCATGGAGCAATGCGTTTACAAGCCAAACTACAAAATAGCGCGCAGACCCTTCAGGGTTGAAACCAGCGGGTAATCACGTTTTGTGCAATTTTTCCCTGCGGCGTATAATCTTTGTCCAGATGACGATGATGGCGATTGATTTGCGGATACCATTTCCAGAGAAATCCACCCTGCCAATAAGGTTCCTGCGACCATACGGTAAAGAGCGCTTCGTAGGCATTGGCTTGCGCCAACTCATTGGTTCGGCAGTCGGGAAGCCGGTCTTCCAGTTCCCAGGTATTGAAGGCACAGCCATCGACACTGAGGTAACCGTATTCGGTGAATAAAACCGGTTTTTTCATTCTGTCCGACCAATTATGGATTTTCTTCCGGTAGGGCTTCCAGGCTTTTATCAACGCTTCCACCGTTGGATTTTCGTCGCGCAAAAGGGGGAAATAGGCATTAATTCCCACATAATCCAGGGAGTCCCAAAATGGAACCTGATCGAAATCGTCCCAGTTTGCCGCATAGGTAAGCGATCCATGATATATTTGCCGGACCTGGTGGATCAGATTGAACCAGAAAGCCGGGCGTGCGGCGATGGCATTCCGGAATTCTGTCCCCAGGCAGAACAAGTCAACCTGCAATGAATCTGCCAGGCGGGCGAAAGTCAGGATAAAGTCTGTATACGATTGCTCCCAGGTTTCCCATTGTCCTTCTTGCTCAAAGGAAAGATCGCCAGTCCAGCTACCCCGGATCCACAGTTGTGGTTTGAGCATCACCTTTAGCTGGCGGTTATGGGCATGGATGATGGTCTCGCGGACACCGGCAGTACGTTCGCCCCACCATTGCCGGTCGCTGTTGAATTGGACCTGGGCGGATTCCTGCCTGGTAAACCCAAAAGGTATGATCGCTATCCAATTGGCATTCACTTCGGTGATTTTCATGAGCGGGCTATCCGGAGTAGGGCGTGGAGGTGCTTCAAGGGTGACCCCCTTGACACGGATGGCTCTGATTCCATCTCCCGGGGCAACTACCGATTCATCGGAGCCCAGCCACCACCAGGCGCCAGCGATGAGAGAAAGCAACAGGAGGCTAATACGAAACTGCAAGGTCATTCTTCTAAGATAGCGTTTTTCCGGCTGGGTTACCAATTGAAAAATTCTCAAAAAAGACAAGAAAATATGAATGAATAATTATAATTACAGCAAATAATCTTCAAATAGTTTGCAATATCATAAAAATAATAGGATAATCTTTAAATGATTTGCACAAAAAACAGCAATTGCTTTAAATTTGCACCATCAGATAAAGATCTGAAATCGGAAAGGCTATGTAAATGAAGTTGAGTCGTTGATCTTTGGCCAGATTGGCGATTTGATCAGAATCAGAACTCCAAACTAATCAATGCGTCAACACTCAACTCCATTACTTTGACAATTTATTTTATTAAATGTGGTATGGTGACCGGAAGATCTTAAATCAAATTTTAAGGTTTCGGCAACCGACCACCCTGCTTTCAGGCAGGATATCACACTGTGAGGTGATGAAACTGGCAGCCATGCCCTCTTGTCTCGGGGGTGGAGACCAGCGATAAAGCGATCCTCCATGAAACAGTCCGGGAGTGCACATTCAAGCAGCTCCTGCACTCTTAACATTATTTCATGAATGATTGCCTAAGCCCTTCGTGAAGGTTCGAATCCTTCCCTCACAGCTTCTTTGAAATGATTAAATGGTTCAGCTGTTAAGCGCAGACAGTGTCCTTACCCGGTGGTTTTCCTTTCGGTAAGGGCCTCGCTTAATGGCCGTCTGCCGTCAACCTGACGAAAAACCATCGCAATACTGTGAGGTGATGAAATTGGCAGCCATGCCCTCTTGTCTCGGGGGTGAGGACCAGCAATAAACGCGAGATAGACCGAGGACAGACTTGTCTGCCGGTAGGCAGGGTTGACCACTCTCCATTTTGTCTCGTGGCTAAGCCCCTCGTGGAGGTTCGAGTCCTCCCTTCACAGCTCTACTTCTTAAATATTTCTGTTTAATCAGACGCACTGCCCAGTGCGCCCAGTGCCTGCATTTGATCCAATGTCGGGTTAACACTCCCTCCTATCGGTTCTAGTGTGATAGCGAATGCGCCTGCATCAGCGATGTAAGGAACTTCCAGAGGTCGTGTGGTATCAGCCGGTATGGTCAGAACACCCATGTCAACAGGTTTTCCATCCACCAGAGCCCAAAGTTGATAAGAGCGATCGGAAGGTGGCTGGGGAAGATTCCCGATAGACAAAAGGGTTTGACCTGTCACTGGATTGTAATACACCATTAGCGCATTGGCAGGGGCCAGATCAGTTCCTTTCATTGGTACGGCATACGTATCCTTATCTTGCAGAAATTGAAAGTACTTGGCAAAACGGTCTCTTTCGGAAGTAACGGAATCACATGCCGCATCCGTCACCTGACTATCGGATACCATTGTGCGCAACTGCCTCTGAAGCCGGAGGTTCCGATATCCAAACCAGGCTGCCATAATTAAAGCAAGTGCAAGCAGCGAGGCGATCACGGTACGTGTACGTTGTAACCGGTGAATCTTCTCCTGGTATTTCGTTTCCAGCATTTGAAGTTTATCCTGGCGGATGCGTTTCATCAAACCTTCCTTTGTAGAAGGATCCGGATTGAGGGATCCGGCCTGAACCAGGTGTCCCACTGTAATTGCTATCTCCTGAAGTTCAGCACGGACTTCCGGATATTTTTGTGCGATCGCTTCGACCTGGCTGCGCTCTTCTTCTGAGAGCCAACCCAGGACGTATTGTTCGAGGATTCCGGATTCTATGTATGCTTTAATATCCAATGCGTTACCTTTTCAACCAGGTTATCACCCATTGCCCGACATGCATGATTGCCGGAAGCAAGGTCCAAAGTTTAAGTTCATTTTTCAACAGCCCACGCAACTGTAAAAGTGCATTTCTCGCCCGGGTCTTAACTGTGCCCAAAGGAATCTGTAATTCATCGCTAAGTTCTTTTTGCGTAAAATCACGTTGATACAAATATTCCAAAACAATGCGGTGTTTATCATCCAAACGGGACAGCAATTGATCTATTTGAAGTCCATCCAGCGGATGCATCTCCACCTTTTCGTCCTTATCTACGAAAGAATCGTCGTAATCGGTTTTATGCATGCGCTTTTGAGCCGCACTTCTCATTTTGTCAATGGCAGTATTCTGCGCAATTCGAGCCATCCAGGAAAATAAACTCCCTTTCTCCGGATCATAACTGGAAATGTTTTTCCAGATCTTAAAAAAAGTATCCTGAAGGATTTCTTCTGCCAGCTGGGCATCGCCGATCCTGCGCCGGATTATTTCCAACAACGAACCAGCATAACGATCGTAAAGCATGGAAATGGCACCTTCATCATCTTTAGTGAATAGATGAAGGATCTCTTGTTCTTTGCGAATGAATTCAGCACCTTCTGCCATTGCGATATTGCTATCCTAAAGATGGAAAAAATATCTTATAAAAACCATCTGCTTCCGGATCATCGTAGTACACACAAAGTCCTACTTAAATCTTTTGTGAATCCTAAATTCGACCCTGTTATGGTTTACACGTCATTACTGCTTCTGTTGCTTTGTCTGCTTTCATTTTTAAAAAGCCATAGTTGGCTTCGTTGATCAATAGGCAATTTTTACAAAGTCCATCCCCAGGAGTGCCCAACCCGTAGGTACTGACTCCTTTGTTACGTCATAAACCGCATTCGTTCTACACATGAATAAGATTCGATCACAGGGAGGTACGTAACCCAACCATTATTTAACCGGTAGGCCCTATCTTTACAGGATGGAAACACACCGATCTGGTTTTGTCAACATCATAGGAAAACCCAATGTAGGTAAGTCGACCCTTATGAATGCTTTGGTGGATGAAAAATTATCCATCATCACATCTAAACCACAGACCACCAGACATCGTATCCTATCCATTTTGAGTGGAGAGGATTTTCAAATTGTTTTTTCAGATACCCCCGGATTAGTCGATGACCCGAACTACGGTCTGCATCGTATGATGAACGCTTTTTCTTTGTCATCGTTTGACGATGCCGATGTGATGATCCTGGTTACCGATGCCTACGATTCCTTCCAGGCAGAAGATCCCTTGATTCCGCTTCTGCGGAAACTGGAAGTGCCCAAATTGCTGGTGGTTAATAAATTGGATTTAGTACCGCAGGAAAAGATCCAGCAAGTGGTTAATAAGTGGACCGAATGGGTACCCTTTGATGCCATACACCAGATATCCGCCCTGGAGAAAACAGGTGTGCCGGAGTTATTGGAAAACATTAAGTCGTTGCTTCCCGAAGGGCCGGTTTATTATCCAAAGGATCAGCTTTCAGACCGGCATGACCGCTTCTTTGTGGCAGAAATGATTCGAGGGCAAATCCTGCAATTGTATTCCAAAGAAATTCCCTACGCTTGTGAAGTTCAGATTGACGCTTATGAAGAAGGGCAGGACCTGGACCGGATCCGTGCCATCATCTATGTAGCCCGGCGAACGCAAAAAGCAATTGTCATTGGCAAGGATGGCACTGCCATTAAAAAGCTGGGCATTGCGGCAAGACAGGACATCGAAGCCTTTCTGGGGAAGCAGGTCTACCTGGAGTTGTATGTAAAAGTCCGCGAGGATTGGAGGGACGATGAGAAGAGCCTGAGAGGGTTTGGTTACGACAGTAACTGAGCCGGGTCCTGCATTTCTTTCTTTTGCATTAAGATCCGCCGGTATTGACCCCAAAACTCGGCCGGTGTATCCTCGAGGAGCACCAAATCCACCGGTGTCTCCAGACGTTCAAACTGGCAAGTCATGACACTAAAGAAGAAATTAACCGGAATATGAGCCAGTCGGCGTCCCCAGGTGATCTTTTTATTGCGGGGTACCAATACATCAAAAACGGATATTTTCCCCTGTGGTTTTAAGATACGCCGGGCTTCCCGGAGCAGTTGGACGGGGTCGGGGACTACTGTAATGACCAGGTGCAGTATGACCGCATCAAAACTATTGTCTGCAAAGGTGGTACATAATCCATCCATTTGCAGGACGGTGCCGGATAGCCCGAGAAGGCGCATTCTCTTGCGCAGTTTGTTCAGCATAGGTTTGGCCAGATCAATGGCGACGATGTCTACTCCAGGCGGAATCCATTCCAGGTCAAGTCCGGTACCTGCTCCGATCAAGAGCACCTTTTGTCCGGGAAGTAATCCCAGATTATCCATGGCTATACGTCGGGACCGGGTGAAGATCCGGCCCGCCACATCGTAGACGGGGGCATAAAATCCATAGCGTATTTGATTCCAACGATTGAGATCCACGGTAATTATCAAAATTTATAGCAGCCCCAGAAGACATAAAGATATCTAAATAGGAAAGGTTGTACCTTGGCACCAGGGATTTTGGAATCTAGAAAATTATGATCACGTACCGTTTGGACGACCGTCCGGAAACCTATCTGCAAATTCTGGAATTGCAACTGATCAATGCGCGAGAGTCCACGACGCCGGATATATGGAAAGACCAGGGTTTTGTGACGGTAAGACATACTCCGGATCTTTTAGATCAGATTCATGGCGGTTATGGACATCTGGTAGCCTTTGCAGGGGACCGTTTGGTAGGTTATGCGTTGGTCATGTTACCGGAATTTGCCCAAATGGTGCCGGTATTATCTCCCATGTTTGTCCGTATCGACCGCATCATTAGTGAACAGTCAAAACCGCTCTGGGCGCCTTACGTGGCGATGGGGCAAGTTTGTGTTGCTGAGCAATATCGCGGACAAGGTGTCTTCCAGGGGTTATACGACCATTTCAAATTAAATTTGGAAAAGGATTTCCGGTCGGTGATCACAGAAGTTTCCTCAGAGAATCCGCGATCCTTAAGAGCACACTACCGGCAGGGATTTGTCGTTATGGAAACCAGAACGGGGGCCAACGGCGAATGGCAGTTGGTACGATGGGATTTTTAAGCATTACTCTTAACTTAAGAATGCTTGATATCACCCCATCGGATAGCAAATATCACTTTTAAATCGTTGTCAGGACGGTTAGCTTCGCACAATAAATAAGCCGATAACCAAAATACAAATCATGGAACAAGAAGATAAAAAAAAGGAAGGGTTGCGGAAAGCAGCACTCCATTATCACGAGCATACCCGTCGTGGTAAGATCGAAGTCGTTCCAACGAAGCCCTGTGTGACACAGGACGATCTTTCTTTAGCCTATACGCCAGGAGTAGCAGAGCCTTGCCTTGAGATTGCCAAAGATCCTTCTCTGGCCAGAAAATATACCTCAAAAGGAAATCTGGTAGCAGTTGTCAGTAACGGTACTGCTGTACTTGGTCTGGGCAACATCGGAGCACTGGCTGGCAAGCCGGTGATGGAAGGCAAAGGGGTCTTGTTCAAACGATTTGCAGACATCGATGTATTTGATATCGAAGTTGGCTCCGAAGATCCTGAAGAGGTTATCCGGACTGTGCGGAACATAGCTCCGACTTTTGGGGGTATTAATCTGGAGGATATCAAAGCCCCGGAATGTTTCTACATTGAAGAAACCCTGAAGAAGGAACTGGACATCCCGGTATTTCACGATGATCAGCACGGTACTGCTATCATCTCCGGAGCAGCCCTGATCAATGCAGTAGAACTGGCGGGCAAACAACTATCGGAAGTCAAATTGGTGGTAAGTGGAGCTGGAGCAGCCGGCATAGCATGTGCCAATTTCTACATTTCTCTTGGTGTCCAACTGGAAAATATCCTGATGACCGACAGTAAAGGAGTTTTATGGAACGGACGGGGAGATGAAAACCGGAACCACTACAAAGAGAAGTTTTTCAGGAATACCGATGCGCGGGACCTGGCAGATGCGATGCGGGGTGCTGACGTATTCTGTGGTGTTTCGATGAAAAATGTACTTACTCCTGCGATGGTAAGAACGATGGCTGAAACGCCTATCATTTTTGCAATGGCTAACCCGGACCCGGAAATTACCTATCCATCGGCCAAAGATGCCCGTCCGGATGCAATTGTAGCTACCGGCCGTAGCGATTATCCAAACCAGGTAAATAATGTATTGGGATTTCCATTCATCTTCCGGGGCGCTCTGGATGTACAGGCAACCGGAATCAATGAGGAGATGAAGCTGGCGGCGGCTTATGCGCTGGCCGGCCTGGCCAAAGAGGAAGTGCCTGACAATGTCAAGCGAGCTTACAGCGATTCTTCGCTGAGTTTTGGACCCGAATACATCATTCCCAAGCCATTTGATCACCGCGTTTTGGTCTGGGCATCCGCCGCAGTTGCCGAAGCAGCTATCCGTACCGGAGTGGCCAGAAACCCAATCGATATTGAGACGTATAAAGAGTCATTGCGCGACAAAGTGGACTGGTCACGGGAATTCATGCGCAACATCTACACGACGGCACAACGAAATCCCAAAAGGATCGTATTTCCCGAAGGCGATGATCCCAAAATCATCTGGGCCGCCAGTGAAATCATACAGGAAGGTTATGCCAAGCCGATCCTGTTAACCAAAAATAAGGAGAAACTGATCGCGTATTTTGACGAATTGCATCATGATTTTGAGGGCATTGAATTTATTGAGCCCGAAAAATGGCCTTATCGCGACGACTACATCAAGGAATATTACCGGTTGCGTCAACGGAAGGGCAAATCCTTGCCCGGTGCAGAAATCAGCATGCGCAATAACTTTTACTTTGCCACTATGATGGTCCATATGGGTCATGCGGATGGTATGGTTGCCGGGGAGACGGTTAGTTATCCGGAAGTCCTGCGACCGGCCCTGAAGATCATTGGCCCAAAACCGGATCACAATCTGGTGGCAGGCATGTACATGCTCCAGCATGAAAGACGTAATTACTTTTTTGCCGACGCGGCAGTGAACATTAATCCTACAGCCGATGAATTAGCACTCATCACGGTTATGGCAGCAGAGGAAATGGAACGCTTGCATATGGAACCGAGAGTAGCTATGCTTTCATTTTCCAGTTTTGGTACGGTGCGGGCACCGGAAACGGAAAAAATCAACCGGGCGGTGGAATTGGTTCGGCAAATGAAGCCTGGCATGCCCGTAGATGGCCCGATACAACCGGATCTGGCTTTGGATCAAGAGGCAATCTCCAAAATATATCCCTTTGCCGATCTGCGTCGCAGACCCAATCTGTTGATCTTTCCAAACCTGGACGCTGGTAATATCAGTTTGAGGTTGCTGCGATCGCTGAGTCAGGCTAAATCGATAGGCCCGTTGATCATCGGATTGAATAAGCCCATCCATTTATTGCCACGCGGGACGGAGGTGAATAACATCGTAAACCTGGCAGCAATTGCTTGTGTGGATGCGCAACATGTGGAAGAAGCGAGTTTAGCGAATGCTTAAATAAATCGGTTTGGCCGGCCTAGATGGCGTTTAGTCGATACGACGTTTTAATGGTCTGGTGAGACAGGTGGGACCGCCCCCTCCTTTTATACTGATATCCTCGCCCGCATAGGTTATCACGGTGCATCCGGCATCCTCTAATCGCTGTTGTGTGATGGGGTGGCCCGAAACCATTAAACAGACCCGGGGTGCCAGAGCCAGCACATTGCATCCGATCCGGTTAAATTCTTCCTCGGGCACTTCCACCAGACGGTATCCCAAATTCAGCAGGTTTTCTCGAAAAGCAACCGGCATCAAGGGTGAATAAACGACAGCCAGGTCCGCGGCAACAGGACTCAGGATTGACATCAGGTGAAATACATCGGACGGTCCCTTGTAATGAGGCAGTTCGGCAACGATGACTTTAATACCAAAAGGTTGAAGGATTGCTTTCAACTGGCGGATGCCTTCTTCATTGGTCCGGTAAGTGCGTCCAACGGCAAGGGTTGAATCATTCAGCCAGGCGACATCTCCCCCTTCCAGGGTTCCCGGCGCCTCTATTCGACCAAGAATCGGAATTTCCAGACTTCGAAATAACTTTTCCTCTGCTTCCGGCTCACCGGATCTGGCCGGCTTTCCCATCCGGCACAACAGGGCCCCGTGATCGGTGAGCATTGCTGCGTCGCGGCAATACATGGAATCCATTGTCAGGGTGGGTTCAGATGCCAGATGGTGGATCGTAGTTCCGTGTTGCATCAGGACCTTTTCAAAGTCCTGATACTCCATCTTAGCTTTCTCGAGATTTGGTGGGTTTAAAAAATTCAACGCCTGCCATTCTTCGTTGATCTTTTCTTGGCTGATCAGGGCTTGGGCCGCCGGTTTGATGACCACCGATTGTAGGAAGCCGGTTTCTGATTGATAGGTCATTTTCACGCCTAAGTTTTTGGAGCATTCGCGCGATACCGGATGTAGATGTATAAGGGTATTCCTGCCAGCAGTAATATGAAACCCCAGTAAACAGCTTCCATGCCGGAACCTGATACTGCCCACAGGGAATAAGCAAAGCCCAGGGTAGGTAGGATGAGGGCAATGCCTTTTGACCTGCCCGGGTTCCATTTGCCCTGTAAAACAAACAGCGCGTATGCAGCTGCCGCAAAGAGGTAGGGTACCAGTACGGTCGTGGTGGTAACCAGGATTAGAAACTCAAATGCTTTAACCAAGCCGCGTGAATAATTCATCAGCATCACCAGGGTGATGATGGCACTGCCGATCATGATCGCAGCGCTGGGCATGTCAAACCGGTTGGTGCGTTTAAAGACCGGTGGAAACAATTGGTCTCGCGCAGCGGCAAAAGGAATCTGGCCTTGCACAAGCATCCATCCATTCAATGCACCAAACGTCGAGATAACAACGCCGGCAGCTATCAGGTATCGTCCCGGAGCTCCCCAGATTCGGGCGGCAGCATCGGCAAAGGGTGCTTTGGATTGAGTCAATTCCTCGGGCGATAAAATACCCATGACGGCGATTGTTCCCAACAAATAGACGGCAACCGTAATCAGCGTTCCCCAGATGGTAGCCTGCGGTATGATCTTTTCTGCATTGTCAATTTTTTCTGCAGGTACGGTTGCTGACTCAAAACCCAGGAAAGCAAAGAGTGTGAGGGCTGCCGTTGCCGATATAGCCTGGAAACTACTGCTGTCACTGACATTGAATGGGGTGAAATGATCGAGGTTGATGTAAAATATGCCCACCAAGGACATCAATAACAAAGGGGCAAGCTTTAAGGTTGTTGTGACCACCTGAAATCCGCCGGCATTTCGTACCGGCCGGGTATTGATCCAAGTTAATAAGGCGATGGCAAGAACTCCAGCTAAAGCACCGGCAAATGGATTGGTTCCCAGTACCGGGATAAAAACGCTGAGGTAGCTGACAAATGCCACGGTGATCGCCGCATTGGCTGCCCACACGCTGAGTATGTATCCCCAGGCTACCAAAAATCCGGGAAAATCACCCAGGTTGGCCCGGGTATACGCATAGGGTCCGCCCGAGACATTACGTACAATAAGACTAAGTCGGCTAAAGATGAGAGCGAGGATCAATGCCCCCGTGGAGGTAAACACCCAGCCCAGGATGCTAATTCCTCCGTAAGCGCCCAACGTTGAAGGCAAAAAAAAGATTCCGGATCCGATCATGTTGCCGATGACCAATGCCATGGCCATCCAGAGGCCGAGTTTCTTACCACTATCCTTCATGGGGTTAAAATACAATTATTTCATATTTACCCTCAACGCTGTGCTGACAAAAGCCGAACCTGCCGATTCGGCGATTTTGGTCATTAGCCTTTTGAACTTAAAGCATCACCCAGTTTCAGGATGGATTCCACCAGTAAGTTGAAATCCTTCTTGGTACTTCGGTGGTTCGCGATGGCAACCCGAATGCAATACATATCGCCCAGGGTTGTATAGCCGGGGGCTGCCGTTCCTTTTTCTTCCAGTTGTAATTTGATTTCCTGGTTTAAGGCATTCAATTCATTCAAAGTCAACCCTCCCGGATTATAACGGAAGCAGACAATGTCCAGACCGATAGGGGCTACCAATTCGAGATGCGGATGCTGCTCAATTATTTCTCCTAAATAATGTGCCTGGTGGATATTCTTGGAGATCATGTGTCCAAAGGCTTCCGCTCCATGTTCTTTCAAGGACATCCAGACCTTCAGGGCACGGAAACGACGGGACAGCTGGATGCCATATTCGCTAAACCAAAGATTCCCGGCGGCGAGGCCTCGCGTGTTGCGCGCCAGGTAATCCGGGATCAAGGAGAAAGCTCCCCGGTGGTCTTTGTCATTTCGTACCAGGGTACAGGCGACTTCAAAAGGCATATGCAACCATTTGTGCAGATCAATGGTTACCGAGTCGGCCTTTTCGATTCCTTTCAATTGTGGCTTAATCAGAGGTGAAAGCATGGCAATCGATCCGATGGCCCCATCTACATGGAACCAAAGCTGTTCCGCGTCGCAAATTTCAGCAAGGGCTTCGAGATCATCAATGGCCCCCGTATTGATGGTCCCGGCTGTACCGATGACGGAAATCGGATGCAAACCGGCCGCGCGATCCTCCCGAATCATTTCCTTCAAGGCCTTAAGGTCCATGGTGTAATCTTCGTTGACCGGAACCTTATGCAAATATTTGGAGCCCATGCCCATCATCTCGATGGCTTTTTGCACGGAGGAATGGACTTCTTTCGAAGCGTAAACGACCATGGGTTTTGCCCCGCTCAACCCTTCTTTACGAATATCAAATCCTGCCTGGTGATATCTTGCCACGGTGATTCCCACCAGGTTGGCCATCGATCCTCCACTGACCAGCAAGCCGCTCGCATCAGGCGGAAATGCAACAATTTCCTTCAGCCAATCGATAACCTGGGCTTCGACCAAATTGGCGGAATGGTTTCCTCCTCCCAGGTTGGGATTCATTACGGATGTCCAAAAATCACCAATCACACCGGATACGGAGCCTGCTCCCATGTACCAGGCCCAAAACCGCGGATGCACATTGCCCATCGTGTAGGGTAGGATGTGTGTTTTCAGTTCGGCATCGATCTGGTCGGTGTCTTCCGGTTTCAAAGGCAGATCCCTATTAAAAACTTGTTGACTGTCTTCCGGCATAGGTTGCCAGACCGGACGATCCCTCAGGGTAGAGAGGTATTCAATGGCATCGTCCACCATTTGGTACATACGTTTTTTTGCAACGGACCAATCGGTGGGGTCCAGAGTCGCTTCATCCTGCCATTCTTCTGCTTGTTTCATAGCCAAGTTGTTTTGCTGTTTCTTCAATGACTCCGGTAAAAGTCTTAAAAAAGATTCGCATCTAAAATCCAATGTCTGCAAACTTCTCGTAGTACGTGTAAACCAGCTACACAAAACCGAAGCGAGCTGGATTAACTCATCTAAATAACTCAATTATGCAACATTGGATACGCTTGATTGGCTTCCGGAACATGCTGTCGCGGTATTTGGTTGTCGTGGTGCTGTTCTTGTCCCAAACTGTTTACCTCCTCGCGTCAAGTCACCGGGAGGCCCCGTTAATAGCCAATGACCCATTGGCAGACAATACGGATCTTTATGCTTTCCGAAGTCCCGATGATCCGGGCACTATAACCATTATTGCCAACTACATTCCAGGGGAGCTGCCTTTTGGTGGACCAAATTATTACTCCTTTGGTGAAAACATCAGATATGAAATTCATATCGACAACAACGTGGAGACACCAGGTGATGACATTGTATACCGGTTCACCTTCCACCAGATTATCGAAGATTCGGCCACATTTTTTAATATTCGTTTAGGCAAACAAAACCTGCGTACGACCTATACGCTGGAGCGCAGTACGGATGGTGGTGTTACATTTGACCTGTTGGTGTCCAATGGTATGGTTCCCCCTCCGAATATAGGTCCTCGCAGCATAGAAGGGGCTGCTGGCTTGGGAGCGGAAGGCTACCATCAGCTGATGCAGGAAGCTATTCGCTCAACATCGTATGGTGAACGGGTCTTTTGTGGTCCTATTGATGATCCTTTCTTCGTCGACTTAGGTGGTGTGTTTGATCTGGGAGATCTTCCAAGACAGAATGCTTCTGTACGGGATGGATTGGCCAAATACAATGTGCATACCATAGCCCTAAAAATACCCATAGTTATTTTGCAGAAAAATGGTAGATCCGTTATTGAAGCAGAAAGCATTCTGGATCCCGATTTTGTCATTGGCGTTTGGGCTTCGGCGAGCCGGAGGGCCATGAGAACATTACGTACGGATGGAACTAAACCTGATGAGACGGGTGAGTGGATTCAGGTTTCAAGATTGGGAATGCCCCTGACCAATGAAGCGATTATTCCGGTTGGGTATAAAGATCAATGGAACTCCATGTCACCCTATCAGGACCTGACAGCCCTGGAAACATTTGGTGATTTTTTCTACAATCCGGAACTTTCTTTATACCTGGATGACGATCAGTTTGGCGGTGCAGTGCCTGCGATGCGTGGATTGCGCATCCAGTCCAATTCGCTTCAGCTCGGCTTGGATTTTCGTTATGGAAAAGATGGTTTATTTCCACTAAAGGGCTCGGATGCTGTTGCAGGGACAGCTTTGGATGATGCTGTTTTTGGCACCTTGCTGTTGCCGAAAGCCGGAGCCCCCCGATCGGTAGACATCTGGCCGATCTTTCACACCGGTGTTCCGAATCTTGCTCCCTATCAATTGGCAACCGGCAAGAATGGAAACCCATTGGCTGCCGGCAAGCCATTCATCAACAATTTCCTGCCTAACGGTGGTGATATGCTCCGATTAAACATGGCAGTACCACCGACACCAAGAGATGACCCGGCTTTCAGTGCATTGGGATTGATCCAGGCCGCAGTCCTGGGGCTGGTAGACACTGCATACAATCAGACTACGGCCATGCAATTCATTCCAAATATGGACGGTTTCCCCAATGGCAGGAGGCTGGAGGATGATGTAACCCGAATTGAATTGCAAGCAGTATCCGGCATTGCCCTGGCAGCGATCGGATTGTGGTACGATGACTATCAAGCCTCATCCGCATCCGCCAGCCCGGTAACCAATTTACTCCTCAATGTCCTGAATTATTCTACCGGTGTGGAAGCTAACGATGCAGCTTTTCAGCCCTTCTTTCCATACGTTGCCGAACCCTGGGAGGGCACTGCCGTCGGGCGCTAATCGGATCGAAATTAATCTTCCATTCAATAATCGAAAGTCATGAAATATAATTTTTATATCATAAGTATTTTGCTGATTATCAGTAGCTATGCTACAGCTAGCAGCCATCGGGAAGCGCCGTTGATCGCACAGGATCCACTGGCAGATAATACCGACCTGTATGCATTTCGCAGTCCGGATAATCCGGACAATATTACCATCATTGCCTGTTATGTACCTATGCAATTGCCGCATGGCGGACCCAATTATTACGGTTTTGGTGAACACATTCGCTATGAGATCCACATCGATAATGATGTATCGACCATAGGAGACGACATTATCTACCGCTTTACTTTTCAAAAGATCTATGAAGATCCCTCAACGTTTTTTAACATCCGATTCGGTAAGGTCAATCCAAAGACGACGTATAATCTTGAACGCAGTACGGATGGCGGCCAAACTTTTGAGATGCTTATCACTGCCGGTTTTGTACCACCGAATAACATCGGGATGCGGTCTATCACTGGCGGAGCGGGCTTGAACACCGATTACCAAACCCTAACGGCCCAGGCCATCACCTCAACAACTTCCGGTGAAATGGTCTTTGCCGGTCCTACCGATGATCCATTTTTTGTTGACCTAGGCGGGGTGTTTGATTTGGGCGACCTACCCCGTCAGAATGGGCACTCCTACGATGGTTTAGCATGTCTTAATGTTTCAACCATTGCCCTTCAGATACCGATTTCCATGTTACAAAAAGAAGGAAAAGCGGTTGGGGAAGCAGCGAACATTCTAGATCCGGACTTTGTCATCGGCGTTTGGGCCTCAGCCAGCCGTCCGATGATCCGGACGCTAAGCCCTGGTGCAGTCCAATATGAAGGAGAATGGGTCCAGGTTTCCCGGCTGGGAATGCCGCTTACCAATGAAGCAGTCATCCCGGTTGGTTTTAAGGACCGTTGGAATGCTTTATCGCCCTATCAGGACCTGGACCAGTTGTCTACTTTCGGGCATTTTTTCTACAATCCGGAACTAGCCCTCTACATGGATGATTCACTGTACGGCGGGGCGGTGCCTGCTTTTGCGCCCCTGCGTATACAGCGTAATTCTTTGCAGGCATTCGATTTTGGCTATGGAAAAGATGGACTCTTTGGATTAAAAGGTAATCCAGCTTTGGCAGGCACAGCGCTCGATGATGCCATTTTCGGCACTTTACTATTACCTGGTCCGGGCTCGGCGCGATCTGTGGATTTATGGCCTATTTTCCACACAGGGGTACCTAATTTGGCTCCCTATCAGTTGGCCACCGGGAAAAACGGGAATCCACTGGCTGCAGGTAAGCCGTTCATTAATAATTTTTTACCCAATGGGGGAGATATGCTGCGCTTGAATATGGCGGTGCCCGTGACAGAACGCGATGATCCTTCTTTCAGTCCTCTTGGGATCATACAGGCCGCAGCACTAGGTCTGTTGGATACGACCTATAACCGGACTACAGACATTCAGTTTATCCCGAATATGGATGGTTTCCCGAACGGCCGGCGCCTGGAAGACGATGTGACGCGGATTGAATTGCAGGCAGTTTCCGGAATTGCTCTTGCAGCCATTGGTTTATGGTACGATGATTACAACGCCTCCGACCCAGCTGCCTCGCCGGTCACCAAGGATCTTTTAGATGTAATCCAGTATGAAACCGGAGTAAATAGCAACGATACTACCTTCAGGGAGGCATTCCCTTACGTCCAAATGCCCTGGTCAGGAACAGGTAAATGTTCCGGGGAAATAAGGGACTATACACAACCGGACATTCTGGATCCAACTATGACCACTAGCGTGATCGGGTTAGCTGTTCCAGAATTGAATATGATTGCCTTTCCGAATCCATTTGATCGTGAAACGACCATCCGTTACCGGTTAAAAGAATCAGAAGCGATAACTATTCAGCTTTTTGGACCGGATGGTCGCTTCATAAAAACCCTGGTAAATGGTATCCAGTCGGAGGGAGATCACCAAATATCGGTCGATGCCAGTGACCTTGCACCTGGAGTATACTATGCTCAGGTGGTCCTCCATGGCCGGACGCTAGCCGCCCTGAAACTTCATAAAGTACAATAACATTGCGGAGACTGGTTAATACCTGGCCAGTCTCCCTTCCCATTTTCCAAATCATTTAATAATTTATCGCACATGACACGTCGATTTATTTTCATTCTGGCTGGTATTGGTATACTGGCCATCCTGATTCGGTTAACGATACCTTTTAATGCTGGTAAGGACCATTTTCCGGAATTACTGCCCAGGCAGGGTGTGGTCGGAACTGTTGACGAACTGAATTTCCTGACCGAAAAATACATGCAGTTGATCGGAGACCTCAAACTGCATCCTGATCATACGGATAACTGGCTCACGTTGGCCGAACTTTACATGCAAGAAGCGCGCATATCCGGCGAACACGGCCATTATTATCCGGCAGCGCTAGAGATGATCAGACGTGCCGGTGATTTGGACCAGATGAAAGTTCCGGACCGCTATCGCGCTATGCTTGATGAGGCATCGGTCCTGATGTCACTGCATCGTTTCCAGGCAGCGCTTGATGCAGGGCTACAAGCTGTCAACTTAAATCCGTACGATGCAGCCATTTATGGCGTCTTGGTAGATGCCAATGTGGAATTGGGACATTATGCGGATGCGGTGGCTATGGCAGATAAAATGGTCTCTATTCGCCCGGACATGCGCAGTTACAGCAGGATTTCTTATTTAAGGGAAATACACGGAGATGTAGATGGGGCTATTGCTGCCATGAAGCTGGCTGTTGCCGCGGGATATCCGGGGCAAGAGCAGACGGAATGGGCCCGCTATCAGCTAGGTTCCTTGCTGCAACGTTACGGACAAACTGAAGAAGCCAGGCAGACCTATGAAGAAACCCTGGTCATGCGAACCAATTACCCATTTGCCCTGGCTGCACTCGGCAATCTGGCCATCGAACAAGGCGATGAAAATGCCGGAGAAGTAAAACTTAAAGAAGCCATTGCCATCCTACCAGAAATCAGTTTTTATGTCTCACTGGCTGAGCTTTACCAAAAACAGAATCGCAACGAAGAAGCCCTGGCTTTGACAAAAACCATCCATGAGATGCTAAAAGATGATGAACGCACTGGCCACATGATGAACTTGGAGAAAGCATACATCCTGGAAACCCTGGATCACAATCAAAAGCAAGCTTGGCAAGTCCTGCAACAAGAGTATCAGAGGCGGCCGGAAAATATTGAAGTGAATAAGCACCTGGTCCAATTGGCCATGGCCATGGAGGATAGAGCGGCAGGAGAAAAATATTGGCAAGGAGCAACAAGGACGGCATCCAAAGACCCTGATTTGGTACAGATGGCTGAATGGTTGGGTGACAAGAGGTGATGGATTGCATTAGTTGGGTGGATTCAATAATTTGTAGCGATATAATACATTATGAAGCCGGTTTTAATTACCCTGATACTTCTGTTTGGGCTCGATTTGGGATGGAGTCAATCGATTAAAGGGCAAATATTGGATGATCAGAATCAGCCTGTTGTAGATGCTTATGTGCTGGTTTACCATTCAGACCAACACGCCCACACCGACCAGGAGGGCCGGTTCAACGTTCGTGGCGAAATCGGGGATACATTGTTGATCTCCCATATTAGTTATTCATCGAAGGTAGTGGTGGCCGATCAGACGGAAGAATTGATAATTCACCTGCAAGAGTCCATGCTTTCATTGGATGAAGTGGTTGTCTTACCTCAGATAAATGCTTTAAATGCCGTTACGCGGATTGATCTGGAGACCCAACCCGTGCAATCGGCGCAGGAAGTACTGCGACGGGTGCCAGGATTATTTATTGGGCAGCACGCCGGGGGAGGTAAGGCCGAACAACTTTTCCTGCGGGGCTTTGATCTGGATCACGGTACCGATATTGCTGTTTCGGTGGACGGCATGCCTGTTAATATGGTTTCTCATGCACATGGGCAGGGATATGCCGATCTGCATTTTCTAATTCCGGAATTGATTGATGAGATCGACTTCGGTAAAGGCCCATACTATGCAAAAAAAGGTGATTTTAATACGGCTGGTTACGTGGATTTTAAGCGCAAAGAGCGACTGGATCAAAGCCTTATCCAACAAGAAGTCGGCGCATTCAATACCAGGCGCACCTTAGGAATGCTGGGTATCAGTAACCAGCCGGATCAGTCAGGCTACCTTGCCGGAGAATTCCTGCGTTCGGATGGACCCTTTGAGTCGCCTCAGCATTTCAACCGGGTCAACCTAACGGGCAGTTATACCAAGTGCATGGAAAACCTGGATAAATGGACCTTGCTGGCCAGTCATTTTGCCAGTGACTGGGATGCTTCCGGTCAGATTCCCCAGCGTGCCGTGGATGAAGGTTTGATTTCACGTTTCGGGTCCATTGACGATACGGAGGGAGGACAAACAAGTCGTAACGATTTGAAACTGGATTATCAAAAGACGTTGAGTTCCACGGATCTGATTAAGACCAGTTTTTACCTCAGCCAGTATCAATTTGAGTTGTATTCCAATTTTACTTTCTTCCTGGAAGACCCGGTCAATGGGGACCAAATCCGCCAGAAAGAAAACCGACATATTTTGGGTTTCAACAATGAATGGCAGCATGCACTTAAGGGGCCAATTTCCGGAATGCTGCATGCAGGAACGGGCTATCGGTATGATGTTTCCCAGGGAATAGAATTGAGCCACACAAGGGACCGTACAGTTACTTTGCAAACCATTCAATTGGGAGACATCCATCAGTCTAATTATTACGGGTATCTGGATGCCGAATTTGACCTGGGCCGTTGGGTTATAAATCCAGGTTTAAGGCTTGATTGGTTTGATTTTGCCTATCAGGACCGATTAGCTTCTGGTTATCGGGTTAATGAGGCGATGAAGGGCATTTTAAGCCCCAAGCTGAATGTGCTTTACAATTATTCACTGCATTTACAAGGATACATCAAAGCAGGGATAGGTTTTCATTCCAACGATACTCGCGTCGTAGTAGCTCGGGATGGTAAAGAAATCCTACCAGCAGCAAGGGGTGTGGACGTCGGTATGATCTGGAAACCATTGTCACGCTTGATGGTCAATCTGGCTGGCTGGTATCTTGGGCTGGATCAGGAATTTGTGTACGTAGGTGATGCTGGAGTTGTAGAACCCAGTGGGCGCACGAGGCGCGTAGGCCTGGATGTGGGAGGCCGTTACCAGGCGGCGAAATGGTTGTTCTTTTACGGCGACCTGAACTACGCTTATGGCCGCAGCGTCGATGATCCGGAAGGAGAAAACCTGATTCCATTAGCTCCGGTGTGGACTTCGATGGGAGGTGTGCGGCTTCAGGGAGCGGAAGGATGGCACGGTGGATTGTCTTATCGCTTCATGGGTGACCGGCCTGCCAATGAAGATGGTTCCATCATTGCGAATGGTTATCTCATCTGTGATGCCAATGCTGGATATGATTTTAAGCGCTGGGGTCTCGGCTTGCAGGTCGTCAATCTTTTTAATTCCGATTGGAATGAAACACAATTTGCGACCATCTCCCGGCTGTTTGATGAAGCTCAACCGATTGAGGAGATCCACTTCACTCCCGGGGCACCCTTCTTTCTGAAGGGTATGATCCGGTTTGTATTTTAAACCGTTTTGCATCTACCCCTGGGCGTCATCGCTTACTCAGGCAGACTGGTAACTCCAATATAAGTTAACCCCACCTGGATAAGCAGCAGGATCAGTATGATTAAGAAAACACTGAGGGTGTTACGGGGCCGATACCTGGTGTTCCTGCCGATCTGCATATCCCATAGTCCCAGGATCAGCATCCCACCTACGAAATTTAAGACCATATTACTCCATATTTCATTTCTGAGCGAGAGTCCTCCCGAAAAACGGGCACCAAGGATTTGATAGAGGACAGCACCCAACATGGTCGGGAAAATAAATCTGCGCTGATTAACGCGGTACAAATTGATTGAATAAAGTATTGCTCCGAATGCAGTTAAAGTGATGAGTGTTATGATCATGATGGAAGACTTGCTGTATAATTCCGGTAGCTTTTCCTCCTCCTCGACGGGATCCATCCTGTGTTTGTTTTGCGCAAGAAACAAAATTTCAGGTAGTCACAAGGATTTATCCAACAGTTTTTGGTAGCAGCGCCGGCGTTTGTGTTGCACAAAATCGTAGTTTTTCCACAGCGCCTGGACCTGGCTGTTGGTTTCTAATTCGGGATTGGACTCTACTTCACGGATCCCTTGATCGATGAATCCCTGCATGATTTTTTCAAACAGCAGGGCGGTGATCCCTTTATTGCGGTATTCATCTTTAACCCCGATCAAATACAAATCCGCCCGATCATTTTTCCTGCTGGCGCGGAAAATGTGCCAAATTCCAAAAGGGTAGAGTCTTCCTTTTGCCCGTTGGAAAGCTTTGGACATGGAGGGGATAGCAATGCCGTATCCGATCATTTGGTCCCGATCATCCTGTACAATACAGATCAGGTCCTTGTTTACCAAACGGAAATATTTTTTCAGATAAGTGGCTGCATTTGCTTCATCAAAGAGAACAAATCCATGTAGATGCCGATGCGTTTCATTAATCAGTCGAAATAGTTCCTGCCCGTAAGGAAGTAACTCAGCGGTCTTGCGGATCTGCAGGGTTTTGACCCGGTAGCGGTTTTGGATGACGCGGGCTAATTGGATCAACTTTTCGGGGACCTTCCCGGGTACGATTAGTTTGTTTTCAATCCAGTCGATGGCCTTCTCATAACCCAATTGTTCGACCCGGGCTGGGTAATAAGCGGGATTATATAATTCTACAATGGTTGGCAACGCATCAAATCCTTTGATCAGCATGCCAGCCTTATCCAGGTTGGTGAACCCTAGTGGCCCCTGCACGACCTGGGCATGCAAGGCGCTGGCCCAATGCTCAATAGCTGAAAGCAGCGCGCTGAATACCTCCGGATCATCAATAGCCTCTAACCAACCCCAGCGAACCCTCAGCAGGTTTCCGGAAATGTAATCCTGTGGTATCGCAATGCCAACGATCCGGCCAACGATTTCTTTCCCTCGCCGCGCCAGTAAGAACCGGGTTTTGGCCGACCCATTCTCTTTCCAATTAGGGTAGAGGGTATTCCATTCATCCTGATCCAAAGGTGCAACCCACAGCGGGTCATTCCGATACAATTGGTGCGGCCAGCGGATAAATTCCTTCAGTCCTGCTTTTGTATTAACGATGCTAATAGCACATGGCATCTGCTTCCGATTAACGAGGGTAAAGTTAAGGCTTACTGCGCACGAAAGTGGAATGTATCGGATGATCTGGATCCGGGACACGACGAATGTGCGGACCCGGAATTATCTTCCCGATTATCGGCGTACCTTTGCGAATAAATCGTTGCGCATTGATGAAAAAGTGGTTGATCTTCCTACTCGTTTTTCTGCCTTTTGGTTTGATGTCCGCTCAGGAATTGCGGGTGATGACCTTCAATATTCGTTTTGACTATCAACCGGATACTGCAAATGCCTGGAGCCGGCGGGGCGCGGATGTAGCACAAACCATAAGCGATGCTCATCCGGACGTCGTAGGCTTGCAGGAGGTATTGCATGATCAACTGGTGGATATCCTGGAAAATCTGCCCGGATACCAACACCTCGGTCAGGGCAGGGATGACGGCAAGGAAGCTGGCGAATACAGCCCCATACTTTTTCGTACGGAACGCTTCCGGGTACTGGACCACAATCAGTTCTGGTTATCCGAACAACCTAATGTGCCCGGCAGTATGAGCTGGGGAACGGCTTGCACCCGGATTGCAACCTGGGCTTTCTTGCAAGACCTGCAAAGTTTGGATACGATCCTGGTTATCAATACGCACTTTGACCACATCAGTGAGGAGGCCCGGCAGCATGGGGCCGTGATGATCGACTCTTTCATCCGGCAGCAGATCATCCGGGATGTCTGGTGTCTAGGAGATTTTAATGCCACCCTGTCCGATATAGCGCTGCAACCGTTGGAGAATCAATATGGGGAGGCCCGACAGACAGCAGAGCTAACGACCGGACCGAGTTTTACGTTTCACGGCTTCACTGGCGCCGGCAAAGAAGGACACATCATTGATCACATCTTTTATAAGTCTCCGGACTGGATGATCGGATCGTATGAGGTCATCACACGTGTATTCAAAGGGCATTATCCCAGCGATCACTTTCCGGTCCTGGCTGTATTCCGGCACCGATGAGTCAGGAACGCTACCTCAGTGAATACAGCAAATTTGTACATGGTTATTTCAGAACCTATGGTACTTTATTGGTAATCGGTCTCGCTGCCGCTGTGCTAATTGGATTCTTGTGGGAGCACCCAGCCGCCCTGGGATTAAGTGGAACGTTGACTGCTCTATGGATGGTGAGTTTAATCCGGTGCATGGGCGCTCTCCGGCAGGAAGGAAGGCATTGCCGGGCATTACCGGATCAACTGGATCAGGATCGGGTTCATCAGGAGGTTAGCTACCTCAAGAAAACACGTCGTCGGATCCGCTGGGAGATGAACTTTTTTCAGGTGTTATTTTTATTGGGATTATTTGGACTGGTCTTATTGCTGTTAACCGGCCATAAAGACGGTTTATCCGGACTCGCTCTCGGTATGGTTATCACCTCAGCGATTGATCAAATCGCGTTAATCCTTTATGACCACGGGTTACAGGAGTTTGCCTACCAACTGGAGAAGAGAAGCTGAAATCAAACCTCCTTGTATGCATGAGGTGTTTTTGGTGGACAGCGTTAAGCTACCGTTAAGGTATGGCGGTCATCTGTACGGATGAAGATTTTGCACGTTCCTTAGGGAATACGGGAATCGTAGCGTGGAAGATATACGTCGAATAAATCATGCTGTTCATGGAGGCAACGTAACTTATTCAAGGCCTTATTCGCATTTTTATAAAGAACTCAATCTATGCAACTGAAAGCTTTACTTGCTTTTTTCATCCTGGCTCCCGTCCTGCTATTTGGTCAGGGCATCCAGGGGAAAATAACCGACCAACAGGGCAGTGAATTGCCGTTTGCCACCGTTTATGTCGTCAAGTTACAGCGTGGAACCGCTTCTAACGAAGAGGGGCGATATCAGTTAAGTTTACCCCGGGGGACATACGAAGTCCGGTTTCAATTTTTGGGTTATACGACCAAGACCGTAACGGTTCAGGTAGGCAACGCCTGGGAGCAAGTTAACATCCAATTAGCGGAGGAGCCCATAGAATTGCAAACCATTGAGGTGTTGGATAACCGGGAGGATCCAGCCTATACCATTATGCGGCGGGCAATAGGTAAAGCCAGTTATCATGCGCAGCAGCTGGATGCCTATACAGCGATCAGTTACATCAAGGGCTCGGGGCGACTAAAAGACCTGCCCGGACTTTTTCGCAAGCGGATCGAGAAAGAATTGAGGGAAGAAGGAATAGATACCTCCACTGCCTTCGTAACCGAAAGCGTCAGTGAGATTTCCTATCAAAGACCCAATCAGTTTTCGGAAAAAGTTATTTCAGTTCGCACCATCGGAGATGATAATAATACCGATCCCAACAATTTCATTAACTCCAGTTTTTATCAGCCGGAGGTGAATGGCGCCATTTCGCCCTTATCACCGAAAGCTTTTGCCTATTACAAATTTGAATACCTGGGATTCTTTGCGGACCACGGCATGACCATTGATAAGATCAAAGTCACCCCACGCAGTGCCGGGGATAAGGTCTTTGAGGGGACGCTCTACATCGTGGATCAGGAATGGAGCATTCACAGCCTGGATCTTTCCACCTATATCTGGGGCATTAAATTCAACATAAACCAGGTTTACCAGCCCATCCAGGAACATGTATGGCTGCCGGTGGATCACACCTTTTTTGTGTCCGGGTCCTTCTTTGGTTTTGAATTTGAATACACCTACTTTGCACACATTCAGGATTATAAGATTTCCCTGAATCCGGATTTGCCGGAGGATGTGGTGGTCCTGGATGATAAGATTGAAAAAGCAAAATCCGAAGAAGCGGATAAAGCATTTCAGAAAAAAGACACTGACTCGTCCCTTGCTGCCCTGGCCTCCGGCAAAGACATCAGCCGTAAGGAATTGCGGAAACTCCTGAAGGATTACGAAAAGGAAGAGATGAAGGAAGAGATGAGTGAAATCCGTGACACTACGGAGGTCGATGTCGTTCAGGTGACGGAATACACCATCGACTCCAATGCCTATAAACGCGATTCAGCTTACTGGGACAACATACGACCGATCCCATTGACCGATTACGAAGTCAAAGGTTATGCCCGGATGGACAGCATATCCCTGGTCGAAGTCGAGAAACAGGAACAACAGGATAGTGTGAGTCTTACGATCGGAACTTCCGGGACATCACTTACAAAGAAAAAGAAAGGAAGCTTTGAATTGCAGGACATACTATTCGGTGGAAGTTATAAAGCAGGTAAAAAAGTACGGTGGGGATGGGATTCTCCGTTAACCAGGCTTCACTTTAACACCGTCGAAGGTTATCATATAGACGCGCCGTTTTTTATACATAACTCCAGCAAATCCTTTCGCTGGCGGATTGAGCCAACGGTTGCTTACAGTTTTGCCCGAAATCGCTGGAATGGCAGTTTGGCTACCACCTGGTCTGCCGGTGACCCGCTGCATGCCGGCACGCTTCGCATTGAGGGAGGCCGGATGACCCGGGCTTACAATCCAGATGCCATTTCTCCGTTTATCAATGATTTTGCCAGCCTCCTCTTTGAGCGTAATTACCTCAAAGTTTATGAACAAACCTATTTGGAAGGTCAATGGAGCAAACGGCTGAATTCGAAGCACACTGTGGAGATCAACGCGGCGATCGCAGAACGCAGAGGTTTGGAAAACCAGACCATGCAGTCCTATTTTGACTCTCCGAAGCGAGCTTACACCACCAATTTTCCGTACAATGCCGAACTCGGGAACACGGCCTTTGATACCTCCGCTGTGGCCACCTTTGGCATCAGTTGGAAGATGGAGCCCTGGCTTAAATACCGGCTGCGAAACAACCGTAAAGAGCGTATTGAAAATTCTTCGCCCCGGATCACCTTGTCTTACCGGGCCGGCTTACCGGGTATTTTCGAAGACGGAGCCAGTTTTCATCATGTTGATGCGCAGTTTGAGCATGTCTGGCCAGGCATTCGGGGGGACTTTTCTTTAAAGTCCAACGTAGGTGCATTCATCAACCCGAAGCACATGACCATTGCCGATTTGAAACATTTTCCCGGCAACCGCACGATTTTTACTACTGCTGATCCGGTGGCATCCTACCGGTTACTGAATTATTATACATACAGTACCCAATCCGCCTACGCTGCAGTTTTTGCACATTATCAGTTTCGGAAATTGCTGGTAACCCAAATGCCACTTGTCCGATTGGCCGGCATCAAAGAGGCTGCTTTCGTGAATGCTCTTGAGTCGAATGGAGCCCGGCACTACGTGGAAGTAGGGTATGGGATCAATTACATTTTTCGCATTTTACGCGTTGAAGCAGCTGCCAGTTTTCTGGATGGAAAATACCAGGATTGGGGCATCAGGATCGGAATAGCTTCTAACCTGGAGAACCTGTTTGATTAATGCGAAAAGAAATCAGCTAGGATAATGCTACTTTTCTTCTGAGGATAAGTGCGCTGACCAGGGCTACAATCACCCCGACCGGTAATACTTCCAGGTAGGTAAGCAGCACCACCAACAGCGGATTGCCATACATCGATCGGAATTGGTTCATTTGCTCGTTTCGGACGGGCAGTTCGGCTTCTGGGGTGTGACTTAAAACATGTTTCATGTATACATCAAGAAAGTCCGGCACGAACAGGTAATAATAGAACAACCAGACCAGCACGTATAACGAACAGCCTACCAATGCAATGAACAACCCAGAGGAAAGCGCTTTGCCAAAAGATATAACACCACCCAATTGTTTGTTCCGGAAGTCCCGGACTCCGAAGAAGATCATTGAAAACATAACGACCAGCAGGGTATAACCCAGAAGATCATTGCCTTTAAATTGCGGGTTATTGTACATCTGATACACCATGACAAACATGTTAATGCACAGGATGACACCCAGAATAAGACCAAATACGACTACCGTTTTTTTCATAACTGTTGTGTTTTTATGAGCAGCCAAAGTAGGCGAATGGGGCTAAACAGCATTCATACTTTGGTACCAAACGGCATTTTCCGTCTGGTTTTCAGACTTAAGCATGAGTGGTGCGGGGCACGATGCGTAGTCTTTGCGCTTTCTCGATTGCCTGGGTCCGGCTTTTGACATCCAATTTCTGGAACAGGTTGGATACGTGGGTTTTGATGGTACTCAGGGAAAGGCATAATTCATTTGCAATCTGTGCATTGCTGTGTCCCCGGACCAGATGTTGAAGGACTTCGTATTCCCGCGGACTTAGGTTCATTTTTTCCAACTCATTTTCATCGATAAAACTGGAATCGTCCGGATCGAGATAGATCTTTTTTTCAACAATGATTTTTTGTACCCGTGGTTTTACAATTTTCGTAGCGATCCAGATGCCCAGAAAGGTGAAAAACAGGGCGATGAGCCCGATGTAAATTTCGAGGGCATGATCCATGATCAAAAACTTCCATTCCAACCATTTTAGCGTAAAGATCAAAAGGGTCATCAGGAGGGCATATTTGGAAATATACCGGATCTGACTCCAGCCATTTTCATTAATCGTCATACGGTTTATGTTAATTGCTCCCGGTGGTGTTTGATTTACGGCGTCTGCCTAAAGCATAGCCTAGTCCTCCAAAGATCAACATGATTCCGGCCAGATAGTACCAGGTCGGGTTGGTTTTCTCGATGGGGGATTCGGTAATGACCAGCAACTGGTTCGCTGCAACATCCGTTAGCATTTGCTGGTTGCCTCCGGTCCATTTGACTAAGATCGTATCCGCCATTTCAGCACTGCCCAGGCCAAAATGTGCGATCGTGGAATTCTGCGAAATATGGCTGGATCCTCCGCCGTCTATTTCGCGTATCATATGCTGACCACCGGCAACTAATGCAATTCGTGAACCCAACCCATTTTTCTCAGATTGTTCCCCTTGAAGCTTGATCTTCAGCCAATTCCCTTGAGTACTATCGTTCCGGAAAAGACGTGTGTACGATTCTGCCTCATAGGGCATAACCGGTATTTGATTGACGACGAGGAGATCCAGATCACCATCATTATCCATGTCAAAAGTGACGGAACCACGACCAATACCAGGATCGTTTAATCCTGCTCGCCGGGAAGATTCGGTAAAATGTCCATGATCATTGATGAAATAGAAATCTGGTAAGGGTTGGCAGTTCGGGTTGAGGTCGCCATTGGAAACAAACAGGTCAACGTCGCCGTCCTGATCAAAGTCAGCAAAATTGGCTCCCCAACTGATCGTGACATGGGAAAGGCCCAATTCTTTGGTTTGATTGAGAAAAGGTTTTCCTGCACCCTGATTGATCATCATGGCATTTAACCGGATGTTAGTGAAATAATAGTCCATCCAGCCATCGCTGTTAATGTCCCCCACTGCAGTACCCATCGCATTTATTTGCAGGTTCATTGCAAGACTTTTGGCCTGGTCCTCAAACCGGCGTTTCGGATATTCATTTTCAAGGAGGAGATTGGGAGTAGATTTGAAACCAAAGTCATGATTAATGATCAAATCCAAATCACCGTCATTATCGAAATCCGTAGGAAGTCCACCGAATCCGAATCCTTTGTAGTTAAGGCCATAATCTTTATAACGGTTGACGTACTTTTTGCCATGTTGATTGATTAGCAGATATCCAGGCGCAGTCGTATTAGATGATACAATGACTGCATCATTAATTGCGCTCAGTTTCCCCTCATAGCTTAAGAAATAATTGGCTACGTAAAGATCCGGAAAGCCGTCTTTATTGAAGTCACCGAAGCTTGGTCCGGTGCTGAAGGAATACATTTGGTCGAGTCCGAATTCTGAGGTTACTTCACGAAAAGTTCCATCACCATTATTTAGAAACAATAAGTTAATTGCCCTCGGAATGACATTATTTATGCTTGAATCGTTTGAATTAATTGTTGTGATAAACAGATCGACCCAGCCGTCACGATTGACATCTGCCCCACTAACACCTTCTGTGATGTACTTATGTGTTAGTTCCAATCCTGAGCCTTTGAAGGCATTTCTGAAAGTACCATTTCCTTCATTATGATAAAGTACGTCCTCAAAACGACCAGATGTTATATACAAATCTTCGTAACCATCCTTGTCGTAATCAATAACACAAGCTCCTCCACCAAGCAACCCTTCATAAACTTTGAAACTATGAGAGATACCACTCTCTTTTGTTACATCGGTAAATGGTTTTTGCGAAAACAGAGTACAGGTCAGCCAACTAAACAGAAATAAGAACCAGGCTTTACTCAAGTTAATAATCGCAACAATCCGGACAGGTTTAGATTCCTTCATGGTCACTCTTTTTCCAGTGGAGATGATTTACATGAGCAGCAATAATGGCTCCCTGCTCCAAGCCAGTATTGTTATCCTGTGGTGTATGAATGCCCCCATAAAAACGGGAATCTGCGGTCTCAATGGCAACTTGCCAGAAGCTGTCAAAAGCTTGTGGTACAAAGGCTGTTTGCCGTAATTCATCAAAGGGCCGTCCATAATGGGAACTGTCGACAAAGTGGAAGCGCGGGCCGTACAAGTTCTTCAGGATCGAAGCCGCCGTTGCGGCGTTAATAGCGTGACCGGAAGGGAAGGCCGGGAAGGGCGGATCCGGCCAGAAAGAAACAAAATCCGGATCAATGAATTTCGGGATAAATGTGTTCGGTCGTTCTGAAAAATAATGATACTTCCATTTCCAGCAATTGATAAAGGCATCGGCTACCGCAATACCAACCCGGGCAAAGGTTTCCGCACAGATGATGAGATCAGGATTCTTGGCCTTAACCACTTTATACGCGATGTAATACGAATGTCCCGGTGGTGTAAAAGTCACATCAGGATCATCGCCCCACCATAATGCCTGCTCTTTTTCTTCCTGGGAAAGTTTTTTGTCCTGTTCATACACCGCAAGGTATTGATCGTAATAGGGTGAGCCGGGTGTCGTATCGTAAGGGATCATGTAGGGAATCGGCAGTTCACCATCTGCTTTGAGAAAAGTGCGGTTTTCACCCCAGTGGGGATGGAGCGGGTAATGGCTGATGGCTTGTCCGTAAAGCGGTGGCTTCCATCCGCCTGGTCGTTCGGGAAATACCATCGCTTTATCAAAGTTATGCAGATAACCCCGGTGACCTCCATCGGTTTGGGACCAGGTAAAGATGGCATCTGCAATCGCTTTACCATAGGACGAAGAGCGGGGACCGATGGATTTGTCTTCCAACCTGGCGGAATAAGCATCATAAATGGTCTTCTCAAGAGCATCGATTCTGGCTTTATTGGAGTCCGAGGTCTGGATATAAATTGTCCGTAGTATTTCTGCCTGCCCGGCATTGAGGGCGAGGACCCAGTCATAAGGTTGACCGGGTTCCGGTTGTGGTAGGCTATCGAGTCCATTCAGTTGACCGGCAAGAGAATTGTAATCCGGATAACCGTGAACGATGGATTCGTACATCGTTAAGCCAATGTACCCCAGGACCCTGGACGCAAAAGTTGGCGTATTAGCCGGTGTTTTTTTTGTAATGTAAAGCGTCAGGTCAGCCCAGCTCAAAGCAGCATCCTGCGGGGTAATAGATTCAATCGGTTGCATACACCTGGACCATCCCAACAGTAGTATGACCATCCATGGCAATAGCCTTCTAAATTGCCCGGTATTCATAGTTCTTTCTTCTTTGAATTAATTCGATAAGTTTCCACAGGCCCTCCATTTAATCCGAATAGGATCTGTCCATTCAGATTTACTGCACTGCGGACATCGCCCTGGATCTTGAATCCTGACCACTCCTGACCGACATACTTAAAACCGCCGTGGCCGTTTCCTTCCAACAGTATTCCATAGTTGGCATCCATTTGGCCCAATCTTAACTTCACATGATGGTTATTGCCGGTAAGCAGGACATCCTGATGACCATCTTCATTGAAGTCCAGCAGCGTAATCACATAGACCGGAGCAAACTGTGCTTCGACGGGTAAGGCGGCCGGCTTTAGTTTTCCATCGGGCTGGCTCAGGAAGAAGGTCGTCTCCTCATGGTTTGCTATGAGATGTCCGGCAGCAGATAATTCTTCCGGCTTAAAGATCTGCTCGATGGTGACGTCTGCAAAGCTGGCGTAAGTTGTGAATCGAGCCCGGAGATAGGCCAGTTGGCGTAACAATTCGTCCCGGGTGACAAAAGGAAAGGACTGGTGTTGAATGTAGGTGCAAAGGACCGGATCGACCGATCCATTTCGATCAAAATCATGGAAGTACATTTCAGTGGGCTCTTTTAAGGACATTTTAAGTTGACTGTTTGTGCCCCAATTACCGGCCAGGATGTCGGGTTTGCCATCTTCGTTTACATCGGCAACCTGGATCGTATTCCACCAGCCCCGGTAGGCATCCTCCAGGAATTGACTGGTTACATTTATTAAGTGTCCGTCTTTCCAGTGATAAATGGAAACGGGCAGCCATTCTCCAACCAGGATTAACTCGCCCTGGCCATCCCCATCCAGGTCAGCCCACTGCGCACCGGTAAACATGCCTGCTCCATCCAATTCAGGAGCCAATTCCGGGGTTTTATCCGTAAATAGTCCATTGCCGTCATTGATCAGCAGATAGCTGTGCGGAGCTTCCGGATAGCGTCCGGGAACAACCCGGCCACCTACAAACAAGTCCGGGTGGCCATCGCCATTTGCATCGACTACCGTGACGCAGCCTGTGCTGGTTGGCATAGGTGGCAGCGCATCTTTTCGGCATACGAATTTGCCACGACCGTCATTAAAATAGATGCGGTCCTGCAGGTCAGCCGATTCGGGCTCCATTAAATTATATCCTCCGGAAGCCACATAAAGGTCCGGAGCCTGATCTCCATTGGCATCGAAGAAGACCGCGGCGGCGTCGATATGCGGCCGGTCAGTATTCAGGTCCGGCTCACTGATCTGGGTGAATTTTCCACCACGTTGCTGCAGATAAATCGCACCGCTTTGTTGTTCACCGCCTCCGATCAATAAGTCCTCAAGACCATCCCCATTCACATCCGCGGTGGCCATGCATGGTCCGATGTAAGAGAGGCTGTTCGTCAGTAAAGGTTGGCGATCAAAGTCATTGATGGCAGGCTGCCGGTGTTCAAAATCGATGGGTGCGACTGTTTCCTCAAACCAGGCAATGGGGGGCGCATAAGGTTGAGCGGTTTGACCGGCAGATTGCTCCTCCAGTATTATGCGCTGATCAACCGGAATGCCGGTCAGGACTTGCATCTTTCCTGAATTCCATTGCACGGTCAGGGTGTCGATCCGGGTAATGTTACCCAGACCGAAATGCATGATGGGTGATACACTGCTCAAGTACCCGCGGGTAGGCATCTGCTCGATGGCCTGATTTTGTCCCTGATATTGCAGGGTTACCCGGCTCCCTATTCCCTTGGGGTTTTTATCCATACCGTGTAATTCGATTTGCAGGTAATGATGATCCGGGAGGTCCTGGGCATTATTGCGGTAGATAAAGGCAGGTTGGTTGATGTTGTTGACGACCAGGTCCAGATCTCCGTCGTTGTCCAGGTCTGCATACACAGCGCCATTACTGTTGGATGTTTGGCCCATACCCCATGCGCCGGTCTGGTTGGTGAATTGCAGGCCTTGTTCATTGGCAAACAAGTAATTGGTCACATTGGATGCCGGCATATGGTTGATGATGCCTATGACGTCTTCCCGGACTAATCGCCCCTTTTCCTTTACATAGGCGTCCATATAGTTGATGAAGTCCAGGTTGGTATAATCCCGCAGATAGCCATTGGTGACAAACAAGTCTTTCCAACCGTCATTATTGTAGTCAGCCAGGAGCGCTGACCAGCTCCAGTCGGTGTTAGAAATGCCCGCGATTTGTCCGATTTCGCTGAAGGTCCCGTTTCCATTGTTCAGTTGCAACATATTTCGCATGTACTGATAATGGAAACCACTACGCACATTCAGATCAAATTTGGCATAATTATCTGGTGCCATGAGCAATTTCTGGCGATGATTGTCTTCCGGAAGCATATCGAGGGTCATGATATCCGTCCATCCGTCATTGTTGATATCGGCAATATCATTACCCATGGAAAACTGACTGTTATGGCCGATCACATCACCTATTTTATTGGAGAAAGTACCATTGCGGTTATTGATATACAGGTAGTCCGGTACTGCATAGTCGTTTGAGACATAAAAATCCGGCCAGCCGTCACGGTTAATATCGGTAATGCCCAGGCCCAACCCATAGGTAAGTGCGGATCCGTTAATGCCTGTGTGGGTGGTAACGTCGGTAAAATGTCCATTGTTTTGTTGAAATAGCCGAACACCGCGATGAGGATCGTCCTGTTTTAGGAATTCTGCGGTACTGACTTCATTCAAAATGGGTAAATTCTTTGGGTTGTGATTCAGCAGAAGTGCGTCCAGGTCGCCGTCCCGGTCGTAGTCAAAAAAGTATGCCTGATTGCTGAATGCCTCACTGGCCAACCCAAAGGCTGCTGCCTCCTCTTTGAACTGAGGGATACCCTGCGCATCATTTCCTGTATTGATGTATAATTCATTGACACGCTTCTCGTCGGGTAATGCTCCCGAATAACTGACATAAAGATCCATCCTGCCATCGCCATTAATATCGACGGCGGCAACACCGGTTTTCCAGGGGCCAGGCCTCCCGGCTACTGCGGACTGGGTAGTCACCTCTTCAAATTTCCATTCACCCCGGTTCAGGTAGAGCACATTTTCGTGCATGTTGCCGCTGAAATAGAGATCGAGTAATCCATCTCCATTGAAGTCGGCACAGGCAATTCCTCCGCCATTGTAGAAATACTCGTACATCAGGATATTGGTGTTCAATCCTTCGTCCAGCTTATTTTCGAACATGACGCCGGTCTCTTCCGGAGAAAGCAAAGAAAACAAGGTTTCGCCTGAGGACTCCTTTACTGCAGTTTTGGTGGTATCGGTTGCATCTTGTTTGCAACAAATCAGACCAAATACCAAGCTAAACAGAAGCCAAATTGCCAGATGCCGTATCACGTTGTTGTACAATGGTTTGGTGTAAAAATAAAAAAATCTATCCCCGAGGCCGGGGATAGATTTTTATCCATTCGACGGTCCGGGATGGTTTAGTATCCCGGGTTCTGTATCAATTTATCGTTTCGATTGACTTCATCCCGGCTAATGGGGCGGAAGTACATCTTGTCTGCCCAGGTACGGGTTTCATTGGATGTGTTACTCACGACGGTGTACGTGTAATCGTAGACGGATTCGTCATGCCGGTAAGGGACCAAAGGCGACATACCAGGCTTCAGGGTGGCTTTGATATCCACCTGGTGGATACCACGACCTAAAGTAGACGGTGCAATCAGCCAGCGACGGGCATCGTGATACCGGTGTTCTTCATAGGCCAATTCAACGCGACGTTCGTTGCGCAGGCGATCCATGAGGGCATCCCCGGCATCGGTAATGGCAGGCATCCCGGCGCGGAAGCGGATGCGATTGATCCATGTCCTTGCTTCGTCTTCTTCACCCAGTTCAATACATGCTTCGGCATAACTGAGCACCATTTCAGTATAGCGGATGAAAGGCCAGGGGATTACCTGAGCATGCGATTGATCGTCTGGCAGACCTGGGTCGGCATCAATAAACTTGCGTACGTAATAGTGTGTACGGCTGCCGTTCCAGTTTTCAATCGGAGACTCGCGGGTATCGATTCCATTGAGGAATCCGCCACTGCCATCATCATAAATACCGGTTTGGATCTGGTTGACCGGATCCAGAGCAGTTACGTCGGAAGGACGTGGTTTCCATCCAGCTCCGTCATAAAGAACCGTAGAGTAAAAGCGTGGATCACGGTTTGTGAACGGGTGAGCCGCTTCCTCCGGATTGTTCCAGTCAAAAGCGGAGCCGTCCATCATTTCATAGTCGTCGACCAGTTCCTGAATGGGTGTGTTACCAGCCCAGTTGTGGTAGCCGTTCGGACCGTTATTGATGCCAAAGTGGATACCACCCAGTGGCCAGTTGTCCTCCACGGTGTACAGAGAGGTATGCGTGCGTTGGAACAACAATTCAACGGCTGCACCTGCATCACCGACGGCACTTCCACCGCCCATAGCAATGGAAAGGTAATTGGCACTACCTGCCTCAGGTGATACCGGTTCCGTAAGATCAAGTTTGTAACCTGAACCGGCATCCAGCACCGCTTTGGCGGCTGCTTTGGCAGCTTGCCAACGGGATTGCTGCGAACCGGACGTGTAAGCGAAGAGCTCTTTATTGGCGTAGGAGCCAAGGACGCTCGAAGCGGCAGAAGCTTTCGCCGCATCGTGAAGATCACTGGCTGCATAAAGCAATACTCTGGCTTTTAAGGCCATAGCTGCAATTTTTGACGTACGTCCGGCAGTCTCCGGCTGACCGTCCAGGAAGCTGATGGCTTGATCCAGGTCGGATACGATAAAGTCAACACATTCTTCCCAGGTATTACGTGCTAAGGCATAGTCATCATCAAGGCCATAGGGCTTGTCGATGATGGGCACGGCGCCGTAATAACGAATCAATTGATGATAATAATACGCTCTCAGGAAGTGAGCTTCACCCAATAACCGATTGCGCAGGTTATCATCGGTGAAAGTGGAAGTAGGCAACCGGTCCAGGGCGATGTTTGCCTGCCGGATGGCCAGATACATGTTTCCCCACTCATAAGTACCACTTACCCAGGCTACGTTTGAAGGCGTTTCAGATCCTTCCGTAAAGGTGTTGATGTTCCGACCAGCGTGGGTGAACATCGCTTCGTCAGTCAGTGCGGCAAGAGCTTGCTCTTCAAATCCGCCGTAGCCTAAAAAGGAATAAATGTTAAAGATAAAGGCCTCGGAAAGCGGACCGTCCGCCCAGGTGGCCTCACTGGAAATCTTATCCAGTGGCTGTGTATTCAGAAAGTCCTTGTTGCACGATGTTGGCATGATCAGTGCAACCAGGAATACCATTATGATGAATTTTAATGATTTCATTAGAGGCTTGTTTTAGAATGTTAAACTTGCACCAATATTCAATACCCGCTGTTGTGGATAATATTGTCCACTTTGGTTGGTCGTTTCCGGATCGTAAACATCGTTTGCTGTAATCGTAAATAAGTTCAATGCATTTGCATATACCCGCAAATTACTGATGTTTGCTTTGTTGAGTAATTCGTTGGTAATGGTATAACCTATTTCGAGGTTTTTCAAACGAATGTAATTTTTGCTGAACAAATAATAGGTATTGTTTCCAAAGTTACCTCCTGTATAATACGTATCTCCCCGGCTAGCCAGACGTGGATCTACGCTGCTCGGGTTGTCAATCGACCAGCGGTGATCGTAGCTGTACTTCAGGAAGTTTCCAATATCACCCGATTCCGTTTGGATACGGATGGATGCACCGGTTGCCCCTTGAAGCAATGCCGATAAATCGAAATTCTTGTAGGAGAGATAAGCATTAGCTCCAAAGTTGAACGTTGGGGTGATGCTTTCATCCAGACGAACCTGATCATCGGCATCAATTTTTCCATCGCCATTGTAATCAACAAATTTCATGTCACCAGGAATTAGCTTCCCGGTTACACCGCTGTAGTCGATGGTATTGGCTTCAATTTCAGCCTGATCTTTGAAGACGCCATCGGACTGGTAGACCAGGTAGGCTCCAATTGGTTTACCTGTCTGATATTGGTATTCAGGAGCTCCTTTAACCTCATCCATAAATACGATCTTGTTTTTTGCATAGCCGGCATTAATTCCAGCTTGCAGACGGAGCCGGTTGGATGCCGGATTGTTGTAGTTGACAGTAAATTCAAATCCTTTGTTGTCCACTTTACCTGCGTTGACCGGAGGCAACAACGAACTGATCCCGGATGAAGCCGGAGTAGAACCGGTCTTCTGAATCAGGATCTGGTCCCGTTTGTTGTAAAAATATTCCAGAGAAATATCAAACATGTTGTTCAGGATGGTTGCATCCAAACCAAAGTTCAGGTTATTGGCGCGCTCCCAGGTAAAGCTGGGGTTTGCCAGTACCGTTTCCCGCAAGGTGGTTACAACTTGTCCGTCAATCGGGTAGCTGCCAAACCCATAGGTCGACAGATAAGCGTACTCCTGCAGTTGGTTGTTAAAGTAGACCTGGTCGTTACCCATTTGTCCGTAAGAAGCGCGGAGTTTCAGGTAATCGATGCCTGGTACATTAAAAAAGTCTTCGTTGGAGACGTTCCATCCCAGCAATAATCCGGGGAAGAATCCAAACCGATCGGACTCAGGGAATATGTAGGAACCGTCATATCGCCAGATGAATTCGGCCAGGTATTTTTCACGGAAGTTGTATTGAACACGACCGTAATAACCCAGACGGGCGCGTTCGTAGGCGCTACCACCGGTATTTTGTTCCAGAGATCCTCCGGCAAAGAGTTGATCCACTGCAGCTGAGATGTAGTTTCTTCTGAAAGCGAAGTAGTCCGAGCCGGTGAATGTCTCGCGGGTAACCCCAGCCAATACATTCAAAGAATGGTCGGTACCGAAACTTTTATCGTAATTCAACAATGCGGTCATGTTGGTATTGAGTGCTGTACGGTATTGTTGACGCAAGCGGGGATCTTTAAAATTCGAACGCACAGCGCCTACCAGCAGCGGATCACCATCCGGTCCATAGGTCTGACGGTCCCAATAGTACAACATCCAGGGCGTCTGCCAGGTCTTGGTGGTGCGGCTGGAATTATCCACTGACCCACTCAAAGTAAGTTTCAGACCAGCAATCCAGGGATTGGTGATATCTACTCCTCCGTTAGCCTGGATGTAATCGGTCGGATCTTTTACATATCCAGTAGCATTGGTGGTGATCACATATGGGTTCTGGCCGTTTTCAATGTCCGGACCGGGCATACCGTTAGGCCATACTTCCGGCTCGGTAGGACGACCACGCATCAGCATCCGGAAGATGGCTCCGGCGCCTTCTGTCGGGAAGTTCCTGTCTTCGCGGCGTACCATAATACCTACATTCGGCTTGATATAATCGCTGATGTTGGCATCAAGATTCATCCGGAAATTATACTGATTGTAATAAGTAGCCGAATTCTTATAGATGGCATCCTGATGGACATAACCCAGCGAAGTCATGTAACGCAGTTTGTCCGTTCCTCCGGAGAGTTGCAGATTGTGCCGGGACTGAGGAGCCCAGGTACGGAACGCATCACCAAACCAATCGGTGTCCGGATAGCCCCATTTGTCAGAGCCTTCGCCATAAAGACGCACAGCTTCCGGGCTGTAGTTTGCGTTGATGGTAGCTACTCCGTCGGTGGGGGAATCATACGTACCGGTAGTCTTCAGTGCCTGCCAGGCGGCCTGCCATTCGTTTTGAGGTACGTTTTTATAAATCCCGATTTCGTTCATGATGTTGGCATACTCAACCGCATTGGACATATTCGGTACAACGGTTGGTTGCGTAAATCCCTGATTGAAATCGTAGGTCAGGGTCGGTTTTCCGGATGCACCCCGTTTCGTGGTGATCAGGATGGCCCCATTGGCAGCCCGGGCTCCGTAAATAGCCGCAGAAGCGTCTTTAAGTACGGAAATGGACTCGATGTCGGCCGGGTTCAGACGGCCTAAACCGCCCGCACGATCCGGAATTCCATCGATGACTATGAGCGGACTGGAGTTCCCGAGGGTGTTGGTACCGCGGATGGTTACGGTAGCACCATCGTATCCGGGCTCACCGCTCGTCTGGATAACCACGACACCCGGCAATCGTCCTGCCAGGGAGTTTGACATGTCGACCGCTGGTGACTTAACCAAATCTTTCCCTGGTAATGCGACCACCGCTCCGGTTACAGTAACCTTCTTTTGGACACCATAAGCCACAACGACGACTTCTTCAAGTGCTTTCCCCTCTTCCAGTACTACGTCGATGGTAGAGGAGGTGCCAACCGTAATTTCCTGTGAGTCAAAACCGGTATAGGAGAATACCAGTACATCGCCCATGTTGGCAGTTAGTGAATAATTCCCGTCCAGGTCGGAAGTAGTCCCGTTGGACGTGCCTTTGATCAGGATGTTAACCCCGATCAGCGGTTCTCCATTCGAACCGGTGACTGTCCCGCTAATTGTTTGCTGACTGTACGCAGCCGTACAGAATAGCACTGCAACCAGCAGAAGCGCATTCCTTAGAACACTTTTTAGCTTCATATCCCGCATTTTGGTTTAAGTTGTTGAAAAATTAAATGTAAAATTTACAATTATAAAGAGTAAGTAAATTCGGCTATTTAGTCTTCTTATAAATTTTTTTCCATCAATGAATAAAGGCTGAAATGAATGTAAAGGACAATGCCTTGACCATTATCCTTAAGTGAATATACAAAATATATATTGCCAGCAAAGAAGCGGGTAAAATATTTTCAGGAAGCTGGCCCTATTGGAAAGATAATATTTCGATTGATTTTGAGGTCAGCGAATCAGGGTAATATCGCCTCCGGCAATGCGGATATCATCATCCAGAAAACGCACTTGCGCCGTCCAGACGTAAACACCGGGCTGAGCCCATGAACCGTCCTTCACCCGACCATCCCAACCCTGGGATACCTCATTGATGGTGAGATCCTTGCGTTCATAAACGATATTACCCCACCGGTCAAAAATTCGGAATGCCTCTACCCGGTCTACCCCTTTGCCGAAAAGATAGAATACATCATTGTTTCCATCCCCGTTTGGACTGAATGCATTAGGAGCAAGAATGTCCTTGACCTTGTTGACCCGGATTTCCAATGAATCACTGGCCGTACAGCCTGCGGTGTTCGTTACCGTGAGTCGTAAAGTAGCGTCAAACAGCGGTCGGACAGTCACATCACTGCAGGTTCTGCACAGTGGAAAAGGCTTTTGGGTGGTAGCCGTCCATTCATTCACAAAATCAATTGAGGAATTGACATCGGGAAAAACCCGGGCTTCTTCCCCCAGATCCACCACCAGGTCCTCTCCCAGATCTACCGAGATAGGCGGGGAAAACACAACCTCAATGGTGTCGTAAAGCGTGGCGCAACCGGTCTCTGCTTTCACCCAATAGGTTCCCGGCTCGGATACGGAATAGGATGACCCGGTGGAAGCATCATTCCACAGGTAGCTCACCCCGTTCTGGTTACCCATCAATACCAGAGTTTCTCCGGGACAAAGCTGTTTATTTTGATTTTCCAGATCCAGGACAAAAGGCACGACATTCAGGAAGGTAGAGTCTTCCGGTTTAAGGGTGGCAGGGTCATCCGAAAGCGTTTGCGTACCCAGATTGACTGCCAGCCGGCTTAATAAGGCTTGATTTCCCCGGTGGCCTACGGTATTTGGACCTACGTAAACTTCAATCTTAACCGAATCAATACCCGGAGGGACCACCATGTTTTCAATAATCAGACGGTCAGGTCCTTCGGCGGAAAGGACGTCGCCCCCAAATGGGTTGGTCAAAATTTTGTTGATGGAGAAATTTTGGGGTAGTTGATCTTCCAGCCGAATGCCGCTTTGGGTGAATCCGGTCGAATTAGCTACAATAAAGGTGTATTCCACCATCGAACAGGGAACAGTTTCACGTGGGGCCACTGTTTTTTGAAGCTTTAGGGTAAAAGGACAGGAACAAGCATCGCTGCGGTTTGCCTCTTCACCACGGGTCAGAAATTCGACGATTCCCTGATCCTTGTCAATCTTAAAAAGGGTATTTTGAATGCCAAAAGTCTGTCCAATCGAACCATATCCATACAGATTGCCAAATGCATCAAAAAAGACCGATGCTATGGAGGAAGCAATCTGCCTGGTGCGGCTGACGGACTGGATTTCAAAAGTTTTAAAATTGATTGTAATGACGCGCTGATTCTGGCTGTCGTAGCCATAAGCTACCCCGGTAAAGGGATCGAAAGCGAAGTCATAAATTGAAGCTGTAAAATTGACATTGTGAACCGTTACCGGATAGGAGGGACTGGTTAAGTCCACAAAGGCCACAAAGTTGGAGTAAACACTGAACGGACTTCCACCGATCAGGATCAGGTAATGCCCGTCCGGGGTTACATCGCCCGCCGGGTATTGCCCGTTAAATAATTCCTGGATCACCCGCAACTCTTGCGCCGTCCCATTTTTACCGATTCGGATCAGGGTTCTGGTGTCCTGCTCCAGCGTATAGATAAAATTGTCCGTGCTCCGGTAGCCCATGCCATTGATGTGATATTTAGGCGGGAACCCTGGTATCGGTTTAAAGCGGACTTCTTCTGTCACAGGGTCAATGATAACCTGGTTCATATTGCTGATAAATCCAGGTCTTAAAGTGAGGTAGTACTCGCCGGAACAAACAAATGGCTCAATTTGACCATATCCTTTTCCGGTCGCCATAAAAGCAACCACCGTAATGGTTAACAGAATTTGATATTGCCATTTATTCAAGGTACCCCCTGTGATTCGTTTCTTCCCAAATAAGGTAAAGTAATATCGCTTTTATCACGAACAAAATCTACTCAACTGGTCAATTCGTCCACTGAACCTCTAATTCTACCAACAATCTGGATAGAATTGGAGTTGCTTTAAGAAGCAATTTACTGTTGCGTTGTACCTAATCCGTAACAAACAAAATTGCGAAAGTCCTCTGGATACCAGCTTCTTAACATGACGTTAAGGTTTGCGGGCAGAGATATCTTTAAAAAATTGATCAATTTCGCCATCTGAAATTTACATACATGATTCCTGATTCAAGACCGAGGTCTATTTGGTTAATTCCAATTTTCAGTTTAGTGGTTCTGATGTCTTGTGGTAGTGACGAAGAAGTGCCCAGTGCCGCTCCCGCTCCGAGCTTTGCACCACCCAGTGCACAGGCAATGACGGTGGAAGGGTTTGTCGTAACACCGCAGACTATGGCGAGGACCCTGGAAGCCACCGGAAGTTTACTCCCCAATGAAGCCGTTCCTATTCAGTTTGAACGCAATGGACGATTGGAAAAATTATATTTCCAGGAAGGCGCCAATGTGAAAGCCGGGCAATTGTTGGCCGAGATCGACGATTCGGAATTGCTTGCCCAGAAGAAAAAACTGGAAGTAAGTATTGATCTTGCTGAAAAGCAGGTCGCCCGGGGTAAAGAACTGGTAGCTATTCAGGCCATGAGCCAGGAAGAATACGACCGGCTGCTGAATTCCATTGAATCCATCAAGGCGGATTTGGCATTGAACGAAATCCTGATCGGGAAATCCAAAATATACGCGCCATTCAGCGGAACCCTCGGCTTGAGACAAGTCAGTGAGGGAGCGTACATTGGTCCCAGCGATGTGATCATTGACCTCTATCAAATACATCCGATCAAACTGGAGTTCGATGTACCCGAACGCTTCTTGCCTGAAATGAAAACAGGCCAGAATCTGACCTTTACCGTGGTTGGGCAGGATAAACCCTACGAAGCGAGAGTGTACGCCATCGGAACAGAACTGAATCCCGAAACCCGTACCGTTCGGGTCAGAGGGATTGCAAATAATCCGCAACAAATCCTTAAACCAGGCCAGTTTGCGAAAGTGCAGTTGGTCACCAGTGTAACCCAGGAAGCTGTATTGGTGCCTACGGACGCGATTGTTCCGATCTTGGATGGCAAGGAAATATTTGTGGCCCGGGGCGGAACAGCGCAGGCAATCAATGTTCGGACCGGCGAACGGCGTGATGCATACATCGAAGTACTGAATGGAATTAAGATCGGTGATACCGTTATCGTCAGTGGGTTGATGTCGGTTGCCAATGGATCCAAGATTGTCATCAACCGTTTTGTCCAACCCTAAAAACTTTTCGTTTTATGAGTCTGGCTTCCGTATCCATCAATAGACCGGTCCTGGCCACCGTAATTTCAATAACCATTATATTATTTGGTGTAATTGGCTACTCATATCTGGGGCTGCGTGACTATCCGGTTGTGGATCCCCCGGTTATTTCTGTATCAACTAACTATGTCGGTGCCAATGCGGAAATCATCGAGTCCCAAATCACCGAAGTCATTGAAGAGGCTGTTAACGGCATTGCCGGAATCCGCTCACTTTCTTCGACCAGTGCTGACGGACGCAGTACCATCACCGTGGAATTTGAAATCGGAACCAATCTTGAAGCGGCAGCCAATGACGTACGGGACAAGGTGTCCGGAGTTCAGCGCCAATTGCCGCAGGATGCCGATCCGCCATCGGTAACAAAAAATGATGCCAATGCATCCACCATACTGGCTTTAACCATCCAAAGTGATCGCCGGGATCTGATGACGTTGTCGGAAATGGCCAATAACATCTTCAAGGAAAGACTACAGACCATCCCCGGTGTATCCAATATTCGCATCTGGGGAGAAAAGAAATATGCGATCCGGATCCAGATGGATCCGTCCAAATTATCTGCGTACGGACTGACACCCCTGGATGTACGCCTGGCTTTACAGGAGCAAAACCTGGAATTACCATCCGGAAAAATTGAGGGTGACCGGACTGAATTAACCATTCGGACCTTCGGAAGATTGAATACGCCGGAGGAATTTGCAGATATGGTCATCCGGGAACAGAATGGGGTTATCGTTCAGCTAAAGGATATTGCTGCCGTAGAAATGCAGCCCCGTAACCTGAATACGATCCTGCGTGGCTCCGGCGTCATACCCATGGTAGGTTGCGCCATCACGCCACTGCCGGGAGCCAACTACATTGAAATTGCAGATGAGGTTTACAAGCGGGTTGATCAGCTCAAGAAAGACTTACCTCCGGATATTTTGGTCGGTTATGCCTTTGACCAGACACTTTCCATCCGGAAGGCCGTGAATGAAGTGCAGGATACCATCCTGATTGCCTTTATTCTCGTCGTGATCATCATTTTTATGTTCTTACGGGACTGGCGGACTACGCTGATCCCTATTTTGGCGATTCCGATTTCATTGATCGGGACCTTCTTTGTAATGTACATATTTGGATTTTCGATCAATATTCTGACGTTGTTAGGCATCGTACTGGCGACCGGACTGGTGGTGGATGACGCCATTGTGATGATGGAAAATATTTATCGAAGAATTGAAGATGGGGATGCACCAATCCATGCCGGTATCGAAGGATCGAAGGAGATTTATTTCGCGATCATCGCTACAAGTATTACGTTGGTGGCGGTATTCCTGCCGATCATCTTCCTGCAAGGATTGACCGGGCGACTTTTCCGGGAATTCGGTATTGTCGTTTCCGGTGCCATTGTGATCTCTACCATCGTTTCGCTGACTCTGACACCGATGTTGAGCTCTCGTATTTTGAGGAAGAAAAAGCGCGAGTCCCTGTTGTACCGGTGGACGGAAGGCTTTTTCCGTGGGATGACTAATGGTTACAACATTGGTGTAAAACACTTTGTGAAAGCGCGTTGGCTGGTGCTTCCTATCCTGGCGATTTCAGGTTATGGCATCTATTACCTCGGAACTCATTTGCGGTCCGAGCTGGCTCCGATGGAAGACAAGAGTAGTTTTCGGGTGATGTCAACCGCACCTGAAGGGACTTCGTATGAAATGATGGATAAGTATCAGCTTGAGCTGCTTTCCATTTTGGATACGTTGCCGGAAAAGCGCGCATACATTGCGGTGACCTCACCGGGATTCGGTTCTACAGCCTCCGCTAACTCAGCGTTTGTCTTCTATTCACTGGTAGACCCCGGCAAGCGCACAAGGACCCAGGACCAAATAGCAAAGACTCTTTATGGGAAATTTAATAACCTGCCCTTCGCCAGAACCTTTGTCTCCCAGGAACAAACCATCTCGGTGGGACGTACCCTGCGGGGAATGCCGGTTCAATATGTGATTCAGAGTCCGAATTTTGCCAAGTTGAAGGAAGCGATCCCCAGATTTATGGACGAGGTCAACAAGCGACCGGAATTTTCCGTGACGGACCTTGATCTTAAATTTAACAAACCGGAGTTGCATATTCAGATCGATCGTGACCGGGCTCGCAGTTTAGGGGTAACGGTGCGTGATATTGCCGAGACCCTGCAGCTTTATTACAGTCAGCAGCGTTTCGGTTATTTTATCCGGGACGGTAAGCAATATGAGGTCATCGGGGAAGCGCCCCGGAGCGACCGCAACGATCCGGGCGATCTGACCGATATCTACGTTCGGAATAATAAAGGAGAATTGATCCAGATGAGTAACCTGGTTTCGCAAACCGAACAATCCAATCCTCCGACGCTGTACCGTTACAACCGGTACATCTCTGCCACCGTTTCCGCCGATCTTGCTGACGGATATACTATTGGAGATGGTATTGCCGCGATGGATGCCGTGAAGGCGGAAGTCCTCGATGAATCTTTCAGCTCCGCACTGTCCGGGTCCTCCAAGGACTTTGTAGAGAGCTCCGGCGGGCTCTATTTTGCCTTCCTGCTAGCATTGGCCTTGATTTATCTAGCCCTTTCCGCCCAGTTTGAAAGCTTTTTGGATCCGCTGATCATCATGTTTACGGTGCCTTTGGCCCTCTTTGGAGCCTTGCTGGCCTTATGGATGGGTGGCCACACCATTAATATCTTCAGCCAGATCGGGATCATAGTTTTGGTCGGAATTGTCACTAAAAACGGGATCCTTATCGTGGAATTTGCCAATCAGCGAAGGGAAGCCGGTCTGGATAAATTCGCTGCCGTGATCGAAGCGGCTACGTTGCGGCTCAGACCGATCCTGATGACCAGTATGGCCACCGTGTTAGGCGTTTTGCCTATCGCATTAGCACTTGGTTCTGCGGCTACCTCCCGTATTTCAATGGGAGTTGCCATCATCGGCGGGCTGCTGTTTTCCCTGGTTTTGACGTTGTTTGTCATTCCTGCCGCCTACACATTCTTTAAGCGTAATTAATATCATGAATATTCTGTCAAAAGTACGGTTGGTCGTTTTATTCGGATTGATAAGTGGTATGGCCTGGTCTCAGCAGGTGCTGTCCCTGGAAGAAGCGGTTCAGATTGCGCTGGAGAATAATTTTCAGGTACAGATCCTTCGCAATAACGAAGACATTGCCGCTAATAGCAATACGTATGGAAATGCCGGTTATTTACCACGGGTAAGTACGACCGGTACGGTGACCTACTCTTCAAACAACACCGAACAAAAGTTTTTCAGTGGAGATACCCGTACCGGGGTAGGAGCAGGTAATACCTCGGCCCGCGCCGGACTGGAAGCTACCTGGACGGCTTTTGACGGATTCCGGATGTTTGCAACCAAAGAGAGACTGGATATGCTGGAATCCCGGTCCCATGTATTGACGCAGCAGGAAATGCACGGGATTGCCACCGACGTCCAACTGGCTTATTATGAGTTGGTTCGGTTACAACAGCAGATCGGCATCACGGAGACCTCCATAGAACTGAACCAATCGCTGCGCCGGCTGGCTTCGGATAAACTGCGGCTGGGAGCCAGTACCGAGCTCGAGGTTCTTCAGGCCACCAATGCCGTCAACGCAGACAGTTCTGCTTTACTGAACCGCCAGGAGCAGTTAAGGCAAGCTAAAATGGCATTTAATCTGCTTTTAGGGCGTGAATCGGATATCGCGTTCGGTGTCCCGGAAACCATTGATCCAATTGTGATGCCTGCCCTGGATGCACTTACTCAGCAAGCACTGGATCACAATTATCAGTTAAGCTTACTGGATGTGGATCAGCGCCTGGCGGCAATTACCATCAAGGAAGCAAAAGCGGATCTTTATCCCCGTTTGAACCTCAACCTCGGATACAGTTTCAGTTATTCCCGTGCTGAAGTTGGTTTTTTGTTATCCAACCGCACGTTTGGACCCACCGGAGGCGTCTCGTTGACCTATGATCTATTCACGGGTAGAAATCTAAAGAAGGATATTGCTAATGCGAACATTTATCAGGATAACATCCAATTGTCTCGTAAGGATCTGACCCTGAACATACGCTCTACCATGTCCCAGTTGTTTCAGCAATACCAAAGCTTGCTGGAGGTGCGGGAACTGGAGCTGCGAAATGTAGAAACCTCAACCCGGAATACCGAACTGGCGCGTCAACTTTACCAGGCGGGCCGAGCCACCGATTACGCTGTCCGTGAAGCCATCCTTCTGGAGACTCAGGTCAAAGATCGCCTATCCGATTATTCATACCGGATGAAGATGGCTGAACTTCAGATGAAAAGCCTGGCCGGTATGCCTATGTATGGGGAATGATGTGTTTACGTTTCTAAGATTACTTGTTTAGGTGAACTGCAACACCATTACCCAGCATCTTCCACGATAAAGATGGCATTGTTATTAAGGTCGTAGAAGCCAAACTCGTGCGTGCCCCAGGGCGTATTCATGCGCAGACGATCTGTAGTTACGGTACCTCTTCCAACAAATTCATCAAAATAGCTCCGGATATCCTGGACAAAAATACGGATCACCGAACCTCCCAGTAGTGGATCTTCCGGCGAGTCAGCATGCCACTGCAGATGGAAGGCTAATTTTTCACGCCTTAACACCGCATACATGGTGTC
>ERZ795053.561-NODE-561-length-47642-cov-11.271272_pt1 | contig 47642 bp, 33 predicted proteins | sample MGYA00375137_ERZ795053 | MGnify/ENA primary metagenome ERZ795053 (study PRJEB30182, sample SAMN05720284) | activated sludge metagenome | isolation source: Anaerobic digester | place: Hong Kong | collected 2014-12-17 ... | reverse complement strand
GTCGGAGCGTAGCGCAGCCTGGTAGCGCACCTGCTTCGGGAGCAGGGGGTCGGAGGTTCGAATCCTCTCGCTCCGACCAGTTTTCCCGAAAACCCCGAAGCGACGAAGAGAAAGATCGACCACGGTGTCGCTTTCGGCCCAGACGCCGCCCGTCCTGCGTATACCTTTCGCCGCGGGAGGATCTGGCATGCGAAGAAGCGAACGGACACGCGGCAGCGCCGCAGTAGGAAGCCAGGGCGCGCGCGCCGTCGATTACGGGCAACTGACCCATCCGTTCACGCCCCAGTCCGTCTTTTCCGAAGATGCAGTCGCGGCGATGCATGAAACCGCGCTCAGGGTGCTGGAAGACCTGGGGATCCGCTTCCTTCTGCCCGAGGCGCGCGCCATCCTGGCCGCGGCCGGCTGCCTGGCCGATGACGACAGCCAGATGGTGCGGATCGGGCGCGATGTCGTGGCGGCCGCACTTGCCAGCGCGCCCTCATCCTTCCGGCTGCGTGCCGCCGATTCACGTCACGAACAGCTTTACGCGCCCGGGCGGCTCCTGTTCGGCGGCTCGGGCGGGTGCCCCAACGCAACCGACGCGGTTCGCGGCCGCCGCCCCGGCTGTCTCAACGACTTTGAAGAGGCGCTGAAGCTGCAGCAGCACTTCGATGTCATCCACATCCTTAGCCCCTCCGCCGAGCCGCAGGATGTGCCGGTCAACCTGCGCCACTATGCGATGATGCGGTCGCAGATGCTGATCGGAACGAAACCGTTCTTCGTCTACGCCCGCGGTCGAAGGCAGGTCGCCGACAGTTTCGAGATGATCCGGATTGGCCTCGGGCTCGACGAAGCGGACTGGCAAAGTGGCGTTTGGGGAAAGACCGTCATCAACTCCAATTCCCCCCGCCTGATCGACATTCCCATGGCCGAAGGGATCATCGACTTTGCGCGTGCGGGACAGATGACGATCATCACGCCCTTCTGCCTGGCGGGCGCGATGGCGCCGGTCACGGTTGCCGGCGCGCTGATCCTTCAACACGCCGAGGCGCTGGCCTGCATCACGCTGGCCCAGCTTGCCAGGCCGGGCGCCCCCGTCAGCTACGGCGGCTTCTCTTCCAACGTCGATATGAAATCGGGCGCGCCCGCCTTTGGAACGCCCGAACACATCAAGATGCAGATCGGGTCGGGCCAGCTTGCGCGGCTGATCGGCCTGCCTTGGCGTTCGGCCGCCGGATCGGCGGGCAATACCGCCGATGTGCAGGCCGCGACCGAAAACATCATGGGCGTCTGGGGCGCGCTGATGGCCAATGCGACGCTGACCATTCATTCCGCGGGCTGGCTCGAAGGCGGGCTGACCTTCGGCTATGAAAAGTTCATTCTCGACATCGAGGCGCTGCAGACGATCGCCGAACTTTGCACGAGACCCGACGACAGCGTGGCGGGCATGGGATACGACGCGATCGCCGAAGTGCCGCCGGGTGGCCACTTCTTTGCCACCCAGCACACGATGGAACGCTACGACCGCGCTTTCTATGCGCCGCTTGTCGCAGATCTCAGCAATTTCGGGACATGGACCGAAAATGGCGCATTGACCGCGACCGAACGCGCGACCGGCATCTGGCAGCGCGCCCTGGCCGAGTTCCGCCCGCATGCCCAATCAGGGGAGGTCGCGGAGCGGCTGGCGCCCTTCATCGAACGGCGGACATCGCAAGGCGGCGCCGCGCCATCGGATTGAATCCCTGCGCGCGATACGGCAAACCCGGCCTACGGCGCACCCTTCAAGGAGCTGAAATTGCGGCTGGATATCTTCGTCCTGATCCTCGGCTATGTGCTGAGCCAGTTCTACCGCGCCTTTCTTGCCGTTCTGGCCCCGGTTCTGGGCCGCGAACTTGGCGTGACGGCATCGGACCTCGCGTTATCCTCGGGTCTGTGGTTCTTTTCCTTCGCGGTCATGCAGATCCCGGTCGGAATAGCTCTTGACCGGATCGGACCGCGCGCGACGGCGTCGGTCCTGCTGGCCCTCGGCGGGGCGGGCGGGGCGATGGTCTTCGCCCTGGCAGAGGGGCCGGTGGCCATCCATGTCGCCATGGTCATGATCGGGGTCGGCTGTTCGCCCGTCCTGATGGCAAGCTATTTCATCTTCGCCCGCCTCTATTCGCCCGCGGTCTTCGGAACGCTGGCCGGAATGATGATCGGCTTCGGGTCGCTGGGCAACATCGCCGGGTCTGCCCCGCTTGCACTTCTGGTCGATGCCGTCGGCTGGCGGGCCGCGCTTTTCGGCCTTGCCGCGACGACGATGGTCGTTGCAGCGGCACTGGCCATCGTCGTGCGCGATCCCGAACGGATCAGGGCGCAGGACGGGGGGCGCGGATCGGTCGCGGATCTTCTGCGCCTTCCGGGTTTCTGGGCCATCCTTCCGCTGATGGCCGTGGCCTATGCCCCGGCCGCGTCGATCCGGGGCCTTTGGGCGGGCCCCATGCTCAGCGACCTTTACGGCGCCGACAGCACGCGCATCGGAACCGCGACGCTTGCCATGGGGCTGGCGATGGTTGCCGGGAATTTCGCTTACGGCCCGCTCGACCGGCTGTTTGGAACCCGCAAGTGGGTGGTGTTCTGGGGGAACGCCCTTGCCGCCGTCGCGCTTGCAGTCCTGGCCATCGCGCCCGATTCCGGCTTCTGGACCGTCACCGCGCTTCTCGCGGCGCTTGGCCTGATGGGGTCGTCCTTTCCGGCGATCATGGCGCACGGGCGGGCATTCTTTCCACCGCATCTGATCGGACGCGGGGTGACGTTTCTCAACATGTTCGGGATCGGTGGGGCAGGCATTCTTCAGTTTGCCTCTGGCGGGGTCTTCGGCGCGGCGGCGCAGGGCACACCCGACGCCGGCGCCTATACGGTGTTGCTTGTGTTCTTCCTCGTGCCGCTCCTGATCGGACTTGGCATCTATCTTCTGAGCCGCGAATCCCCTGAATAGGGTTCCGGCGACCGTCCGGCTGCGCTAGGCAGGTGTGACGAAGGAGCCAGGATGCACATCGACCCGAGAACTATCGAGGTGATCGCCCCGAACCTCAAGCGGCGCCTGTCCGGCGTCACCGCGACGATCGCGCGCCTTGTACCGATCCAGTCAGGCATGATCGGCATTGCCGCGACCGGGCCGGGCCTGCCGCCCGACGTACCGCACCTGCCGATCTGGCGGTGTTTCTTCCTGCCCCGCGACCGGGTCCGCGTCTGGCACGCCCGGCGCAACACCGAGATGCTGCTGGGTCTGGTGCTGCGGCATGTCTTTCGCCGCCGCCTGAGGCTTCTTTTCACCTCCGCCTCCCAGCGCAGGCACAGCCGCTATACCAAGTGGCTGATCGACCGGATGGACCGCGTCATCGCCACGTCCCGCAAGACCGCGGCCTATCTGGAACACCCCGCCGACGTGGTCCTGCACGGAATCGGAACCGAAGGGTTTTCACCCGCAGGCGACCGCGCCGCGCTGCGCCAGAGCCTCGGCCTGCCGTGTGATGCCATCATCATCGGGTGTTACGGCCGCATCCGCGCGCAAAAGGGCACCGACGCCTTCGTTCACGCCGCGATCCGGCTGCTTCGCGACCGCCCGGGCGTCGTGGCCCTGGCGATGGGCCGCGCGACACCGGAACATGCCGCGTTCCTCAAGGGCCTTCGCGAAGAGGTGGCGCAGGCCGGCCTCGCGGACCGCATCCTTTTTCCGCCAGAGGTGACGGTGGACAGGATCGCCGACTGGTACCGGGTGCTTGACCTCTATGTCGCGCCGCAGCGGTGGGAAGGCTTCGGGCTGACACCGCTTGAGGCGATGGCCTGCGGCGTGCCGGTCGTCGCGACCCGCGTCGGTGCCTTCGAGGAACTGGTGGTCGACGGCGTCACCGGAAGCCTTGTTCCCCCCGGCGATGTTCCGGCGCTGGCGGATGCGATCGCCCGCTGGATCGATGCGCCGGCCAAGCTTTCGACTGCCGGGGCGGCATCGCGCGCGCATGTCCTGTCCCGCCACCGGATCGAGGGCGAGGCCGAGCGTCTGGTCGCGATCTACCGCGACCTGCTGGCAGGCGCCTGAACGCACAGGCACCCACGCTGAGTTGCATGGGGGTGGGCCATCGGCTACCAGAGGCCATGGGAACCGAAGCGACGCGACAATCCGCCTGAGATCGTGACCAAGAAGCCAGACCTTTCACAGCGCCTGCGCCGGATGGGCGATTGGCTCAGCGACCGCGTCATTCGGGCCGTTCTGGGGGTGCTTCGTCTTGTCCCCTTCGACTTGCGGCGCGACCTGGGCGCGCGGTTCGTGGCCTCGGTGATCGCGCCGGTCGCGGGTTTTCGGACCCGCGTGCGCGACAATCTTGCGCTGGTCATGCCCGACCTGCCCGAGGCCGAGGTCCGGCGGATGACCCGCGCCGTTCCGGCCAACATGGGCCGCGCGCTGGTCGAGCTTTATTCGCCGGAGGATCTGAAGGCCCGCGTCCGCGATGAACCCTTCGTCGGCCCCGGCGTGCCGGCGCTGGAAGAGGCCAACCGGACGGGGCGCGGCGTTCTTCTGGTCACCGGCCATATAGGAAACTACGATTCCCTGCGCGCGGCCTTGATCGCGCGGGGCTATCGCGTGGGCGGTCTTTACAAGCCCATGCGCAACCGTTTCTTCAACGAACACTACGTCGCCACCATTTCGCGCATCGGACAGCCGCTTTTCTCGCGGACCCGGCAGGGCATGGCCGCGATGGTCCGTTTCCTGCGCGAAGGCGGCATGGTCGGTGTCGTGCTTGACCAGCACACCGGGCTTGGCGAACCGGTGATGTTCATGGGCCGCCCCGCGATGACGGGGCTTGCCGTCGCCGAGATGGCGCTGCGCTACGACGCGCTCGTCCTGCCCTGCTATGGCATCCGCCGCGCCGACGGCGGTTTTACGCTATGGTTCGAAACACCCGTCGAACCGACCGACGCGCTGACGATGACGCAGGCGCTCAACGATGACCTTGAACGCCAGGTGCGCGCCCATATGGACCAGTGGCTCTGGACCCACCGGCGCTGGAAGGGCCCCCTGCCCGATGAGATGGACGACGGGTCGGAGGAAGAGGCGTGAACCTGCTTTCGTTCCTTCTGGCACGGACGCTCAGGCGCGAAGCCACGCTGGCGGCGCTTTCGGTCGGACAGAACGCCCTCTTGGCCGACCTTGAGGGGCGCCGCGTCGCGCTTGTCGGCAACGCCCGGTCGCTGGCCAGCGGTCACAGCGGCAAGAAGATCGACGCCGCGGATCTGGTCGTGCGCATCAACCGCGCGCCGATCCCCGATCCCGAGAGCCACGGCACGCGAACCGACTGGCTGGCGCTTGCCGTCCGCCCCGGCCGGACGGATATCGACCGGCTTGGGCCCGGACGCCTCCTGTGGATGTCGCACAAGCGCAAGCGCCTGCCATGGGACGTGGCCGCCACGCCCGGCTTCTACCTTCACCCCCTTGCCGACTGGGCCGCGCTGCGCGATGAACTGCGGGCGCCGCCAACGACCGGGCTGATGATGATCGCCCTGCTGGCGCGCAGCCGCCTTGCCACGCTCGATCTCTACGGTTTCGATTTCTTCGCCTCCCTCTCGCTGACCGGCAGCCGCAGCGCGGCGCAGGTTCCCCATGACTTCGCGGCAGAGAAAGCCTGGGTGGACGCGCTGATGGTGCAGGATACGCGCATCCGCATGGCGGGCGTGTAACGCGCAACTTCGCAAATGCCGCAGTGCCGCAACTTGCCCTTTCATTGCGCATCGCTTTCGGCTAATGGGCCTCGTCCTTAACTTGAGGAGACCCCAGATGGGCTACAAGGTCGTTGTCGCCGGCGCCACGGGGAATGTGGGCCGCGAAATGCTGAACATCCTCGCCGAGCGGGAATTTCCCGTCGACGAGATTGCCGCGCTTGCCAGCCGCAAGTCGCTTGGCACCGAAGTCACGTTCGGCGACAAGACCCTGAAGACCAAGGACCTGGATACGTTCGACTTCACCGGTTGGGACATCGCGCTGTTTGCCGTGGGTTCCGACGCGACCAAGATCTACGCCCCCAAGGCCGCGGCCGCAGGCTGCGTCGTGATCGACAACTCCTCGCTCTATCGCTACGACCCGGAGATCCCGCTGGTCGTGCCGGAAGTGAACCCCGAGGCGGTGGACGGCTACAAGAAACGCTACATCATCGCGAACCCCAACTGTTCGACCGCGCAGATGGTCGTCGCGCTGAAGCCGCTGCACGACCGCGCGCGGATCAAGCGTGTCGTCGTCTCGACCTACCAGTCGGTTTCGGGCGCGGGCAAGGCGGGCATCGACGAGCTTTGGGACCAGACCAAGTCGATCTACAACCCGGTCGATGAAAAGCCGCCGGTGAAGTTCACCAAGCAGATCGCCTTCAACGTCATTCCGCACATCGACGTCTTCCTGGATTCCGGCGAAACCAAGGAAGAATGGAAGATGGTGGCCGAGACGAAGAAGATCCTGGACAAGTCGATCAAGGTCACCGCGACCTGCGTGCGCGTGCCGGTCTTCGTCGGCCATTCCGAGGCCATCAACCTCGAGTTCGAGGATTTTCTGGACGAGGACGAGGCCCGCGACATCCTGCGCGAGGCGCCAGGCATCATGGTCGTCGACAAGAGGGAAAACGGCGGCTACATCACGCCCATCGAATGCGTCGGCGAATACGCGACCTATGTCAGCCGGATCCGTCAGGACAGCACCATCGAGAACGGGCTGAACCTGTGGTGCGTTTCCGACAACCTGCGCAAGGGGGCAGCGCTGAACGCGGTGCAGATCGCCGAAACGCTCGGCAACCGCTGCCTGAAGAAGGGCTGACCCTTCCGGCCAGACCAAACGGACCGGCGCCCCGCGGGGCGCCGATTTCGTTTGGGCCTCAGCGTTTCTTCAGCGCATCCATCAGCGCCGCGCCAAACGCCCCCTGCGACGGCGCCGGGCCGGACGACATGGGGCGCGCGCCCGGCTTGCCCTGCGGCCCTGGTTTGCCACCATCGCCGTGCAGCGCCTTGTCCTCGCGAGCGGATGCGCCACCGTCCTTGCGCATGGAAAGCCCGATCCGCTTGCGCGGCACATCGACCTCGGTCACGCGGACCTTGACCACATCGCCGGCCTTCACGACCTCATGCGGATCCTTGACGAAGCGGTCGGCCAACTGGCTGACATGCACCAGCCCGTCCTGGTGCACACCGATATCGACGAAGGCACCGAAGGCCGCGACATTGGTCACTGTCCCTTCCAGCACCATGCCCGGTTTCAGATCCTTGATGTCCTCGACCCCGTCCGCGAAGGTCGCGGTCACGAAGCTGGGCCGGGGATCGCGCCCGGGTTTCTCCAGTTCCGACAGGATGTCGCGCACGGTCGGCAGACCGAAGCTGCCGGTGACGAAATCCTCGGCCCTGAGCCGTCGCAAGGCAGATGTATCGCCCATCAGAGCCCGGATGTCCCGCCCGCAGGCCTTCACGATCTTGCGCGCGATGTCATATGCCTCGGGGTGGACGGCTGAGGCGTCCAGCGGCTCAGCGCCCTCACGGATGCGCAGGAAGCCAGCGCATTGCTCGAACGCGCGCGGGCCAAGGCGCGCCACTTCCAGGAGCGTCCTGCGCGACCGGAACGGCCCGTTGGCATCGCGATGCGCCACGATGGCGTCCGCAAGCCCCGGCCCAAGGCCCGATACATGGGTCAAAAGCGCCGCCGACGCAGTGTTCAGATCGACGCCCACGGCGTTCACCGCATCCTCGACCACCGCCTCAAGCGACTTCGCAAGGCGATACTGGTCCACATCGTGCTGGTACTGGCCGACCCCGATGGACTTCGGTTCGATCTTCACCAGCTCCGCCAGCGGATCCTGGAGGCGCCGGGCGATCGATACGGCGCCACGCAGTGACACGTCCAGCTCAGGGAACTCCCGCGCCGCGAGTTCCGACGCGGAATAGACCGAAGCGCCCGCCTCGGACACGACAACCTTGGTCGGCGTCTTCTTGCCTTTCGGCAAACGCTTCAGCGCGTCCGCGACGAAGCGTTCGGTTTCCCGGCTGGCCGTCCCGTTGCCGATGGCGATCAGTTCGACACCATGCCGCGCGATCATCGCCAGAAGTGCGGCTTCGGCGCCGTGCACGTCGCTTTTCGGCGGAAACGGATACAGCGTGGCCGTTGCGATCAGCTTGCCCGTGGCGTCGACCACCGCCGCCTTGACCCCCGTCCGGATACCCGGATCAAGCCCGAGCGTCGCCTTCGCCCCCGCTGGCGCGGCCAGCAACAGATCCTTGAGGTTCCTTGCAAAGACCCCGATCGCCTCTTCATGCGCGCGGGCGCGCAGGTCCGACAGAAGTTCCAGCATCATCGAGGTCGACAGCTTGACGCGCCAGGTCCAGCCTGCGGCGGCGCGCAGCCAGGTGTCGCCCGGCCGGCCACCGCCGGTCCCCAACGCCGCCGCCACGATAGCTTCCGCCCGCGCGCCGCCATCTTCGCCCGCAGGCGCGATGTCGATGGTGACGATGCCTTCGTTCGCCGCCCGCAGGATCGCCAGCGCCCGGTGCGACGCGATCTTCGACCAGGGTTCGCAATGGGCGAAATAGTCCGAATACTTGGCGCCCTTCTCTTCCTGCCCGGGCACGACCCGCGCGACGATCTCCGCCTCTTTCCTCATGAAGGCGCGCAGATCGCCCAGAAGGGCGGCATTCTCGGCCAGCCCTTCCGCCACGATGTCGCGCGCACCGGTCAGCGCGTCCTTCACGCTGGACACGGCTTCGCTCACATAGGCGGCCGCCAGCGCCTCGGGCTCGGCGGCCCGGTCGGCAAGGATCGCCTCGGCCAGGGGGCCAAGCCCGTTTTCCCGCGCGATCATCGCCTTGGTGCGGCGCTTGGGCTTGTAGGGCAGGTAGATATCCTCCAGCTCCGCCTTGGTTTCCGCCCGCGCGACCGCCGCCGCCAGATCGTCGGTGAGCTTGCCCTGTTCGTCGATCGAGGCGACGATGGCCGCCCGGCGCGCCTCTAGCTCGCGCAGGTAGTCCAGCCGGTCGGCCAGCTTGCGCAACTGCGTGTCGTCCAGCCCCCCGGTGGCCTCCTTGCGATAGCGCGCAACGAAGGGGACCGTCGCGCCGCCGTCCAGAAGCTCCACCGCGGCATCGACCTGGCGGGGCGTGGCGCCGATTTCCCCGGCGATGATCCGGGCGATGCGCTGGGTCGTGTCCACCTGTGCCTCCATGATTGCGGAGCGCCTTCTTAGCGGCGCGCGGGGCCAAGGCCAAGGTCAGTTCACCGTGACCGATACGGCGGCGCTGCGGCCCTGCGCGTCGATCACCGAGAGGCGGTAGAAGCCGCGCCCTCCCAGCCGCAGCAGCGTTTCGCGCCCGGCCTGCCGGATGGCGGCGGGCGCGCCGTTGACCATCCACAGGAAGGGCGCGGTTCCATCGCGGACCCGGACCGCCAGCGCGCCGTCCGGCGCCTCCATCGTCGCACCGTCGGGCGGGAAGGCCACTTTCGGATCGTCCGGCACCGACGCCGAAAACGCGGCGCCCCTGGGCCGGAACTGGCGAAGCGGTTGCGGCAGCCGGTCGTTCGGCAGGATCAGCGTCGTGGGCGGCGGGGGCGGCAGCGGATCGAAGCGCGGCTTCAGCCGGCCGAACACCTCGAACAGGATCGGCGCCGCCAGATCGCCCCCGAAGGCGCCGGGCACCGGGGTGCCGTCGGCGCGCCCCATCCAGACACCGGCAACATGCGCGCCGTCGAAGCCCACCGCGAGCGCGTCGCGGTGGCCATAGCTCGTTCCGGTCTTGTAGGCCAGCCGCCCCGGCACGGCCCCCGCGGGGGGCGGCAGGCGCGACAGGGTATCGGTGACAAGCCAGGCGGCCTCTGCCCCGAAAAGACGCTGCGGCAGGGCCTCCGACTTACCGGGAAGGGCCGAAAGACGCACCGGCGCGCCCAGCCGGGCAAGACCGGCGTAGCCTTGAACAAGATCCTGCAGCGATATCCCCAGACCGCCCAGCGCCACGGCAAGCCCGGGCACGCCGCCCGGCACCTCGGCACGCGCCCCCGCCCGGCGAAGCGTGGCCAGAAGGTTCGCCGGACCCAGCGCCTCGGTCAGGCTGACGACGGGAATGTTCAACGACTGGATCAGCGCCTCGCGCACCGGAAGGGTGCCGCGGAAGTGCCGGTCGAAATTCTGCGGTTCATAGCCGCCGAACGCCATGGGGCGGTCGTCGATCAGCGTTTCGGGATGTGCCAGTCCCTGATCGAAGGCCAGCGCGTAGACGAAGGGCTTCAGCGTCGAACCGGGCGACCGCAGCGCCTGCGTCATGTCGATAAAGCCGTTGCGCGCCTCATCGCCCCAGTCGGCCGCCCCGACAGAGGCGAGGATTTCGCCGGTCCGGTGATCCGCAACCACGATGGCCACCGACAGACGATCGCCCGCCCGGTTGGCCGCATCCTCAGCCAGCTTTTCCAAGGCCGCCTGCAGCGCCCGATCCAGCGTCGTGTGGTGAACGCGGGAAGACGGGTCTGCCCGCCGCAGCGCCTCTGACAAAAGCGCGGCGTGGTCTGGGAAATCGCGCCGCAGCGCCGGAACAGGTTCGGTCCGCGCGGCCGCCGCCCGTTCGGCGGTCAGGACGCCCGCGGCTTCCACCCGCGCCAGCACGCGGTCGCGCGCTTCGGACGCCGCGCCGGGAAAGCGGTCTGGCCGCCGACGCTCCGGGCTTTGCGGGATCGCGACCAGAAGCGCCGCCTCTGCCGCCGTCAGATGCCAGGGCTCCTTGCCGAGATAGGCGAGCGACGCGGCGCGAACGCCCTCGAGGTTGCCGCCATAGGGCGCAAGGCGAAGGTAAAGATCCAGGATCGCCTGCTTTGGCAGTCGCCGCTCCAGCGCCAGCGCTACGCGGATCTGGCGCAGCTTGCCCGCCCAGCGCCCGGTTCCGCTACCCTCCAGCAGCCGCGCGACCTGCATGGTCAGTGTGGATCCGCCCGAAACCACCTGTCCATTCGCCAGCGCCTGCCACGCGGCGCGCAACAATGCCGCGGCATCGATCCCGGAATGATCCGCGAACCGGCGATCCTCGTAGGTCGTCAGCATCTTCAGAAACAGGGGATCGACCGCCCCCGGCTCCAGCCGCCAGCGCCCGTCCGCCACTGTGAAGGCACGCAGGAGCATGTCGTTCCTGTCGCGCACCTCGACCGAGGTTTCGATCGACAGGGGCGGCAGGATCGTCGCGTCCACCCAGCCGTCGAATCCGTCGCGCGCGACCCCGCCGGCAAACAGCAGGGCCGCCGCCAGAAAGATGCCCCGGGCGCGCATCTAGTCCGTCACCGTCACCCGTCCCTCATCCGAACGGGCCCGGTAGTCGGGGCGATACATATCCTCCACCGTCGCGGCAGGCAGATGATAGCTGCCCGGCGAAACCGCCCGCACGACATAGGCCAGGCGGAACGGTTCCGAAGATGTCCAGTCGACCGCGGCAAGGAACCGGTCCTGCCGGAACTCGGTCGAACGGGTCACGCCCACCGTGTCGAGCCAATCAAGCGCGGCGATGTCGCCCCCGCGCAAGAGGTTCGGGTTGTCGATCTCGAACCCCGCGGGCAGCGGGTCGTTGACCATCAGCCGCGCCTCGCCTCCGCCGAACGGGGTGACCTCGATCACCGCCACAAGGCGTGTTCCCTGCGCCACCTGCGACGGGTCGGCGGGCGCGCCCTCAAGCGTGTACCAGCTGCGGCTGAGCGCATAGCCGTTGCCGCCTGCCGCTTCGCCGACAGCGGGCACGCCGAAGGTCGACAGCGTCAGCGTCGCATCCGACGCGCCGGTGTTGGTGAAGACCTGCGATCCGGTGCCCTCGCCGTCCGCGATCGCGCGCACCAGCGGGCCGGTCAACGGCGCCCCGTCGAGCGTGAAGCGCAGCCCGGCATCGCCAGCCATCACCGCATGGGTCGCCAGAAGCGCCCATGTCGCCTCCTGCGTCGAGAGCCGCCGCGACGACAGCGCCGCCGCGACCGACTGGCCTATCGCGTCCGAGGGGATCGCCTGGGACCCGGCCTCGGCCGCAAGCGCCAGAAGTGCCGTTTCGTCGCGCAAGCCGGTTCCGTAGTCGGCGCGCCAAAGCTGCGCCTCCGGTCCGGTCGCGGCCAGGCGGTTCCGCGCAAGGATATCTGCCGCCCGCCTGAACATCGCATCCGCCCGCCGCTGATCGCCGTAGGAGGCAAGTGCCGCCCCAAGTTGCGCCGCCGCGATGGGCGTATCGAAGGCATCCGCCTTCGCGTCCGCGTAGTAGCGCAGATCGCCCATCGTCGCCGCCCCTTCCCGTGCCAGGACCATCATCGCATAGGCATAGGGGCCGCCGTTCGCATCGAAATCCCCGGCGTAGTTCAGCTGGTTGCGCAGGTTGTCCAGCGCGTTGCGGAAGGCCGCATCAGGGACCGAATAGCCTTGCGCCCGCGCGCGGCTGAGGAAATCGGTCACATAGGCATCCAGCCAAAGATCGCCGCCATCAGGATACCAAAGCCCGAATCCGCCGCCCGACGACTGATTCAAGAGAACCGCCCCGATCGCTTCCTGCACCCGCTGGCGGATGGTTTCGGTATCGCCCGGACCGCCCATCGCGCTTGCCAGCTCCTCGAAGTAAAGAAGCGGCATGGCCTTGGATGTGATCTGTTCCGTGCAGCCATAGGGGTAGCGGTCCAGCGAGGCGAGGATGCCCGGCGCGTTGAAACGCGCGATGGGACCAAGCGCCAGCGTCGCGTGCCCGGTGCCCGGCAGGAAATCCGCAAAGACATTGCCATCAAGCGTGAAGGACGCGCCGGGCGCCAGGGTGAACCGGTGCTGGCGGATGGTTTCAGGATCGTTGGCGCGCACGGGCAGCGCCAGCGACTTGACCAGTTGCCTTCCGTCGGGCGTGGTCAGCGCGATGCGAACCGTCGCGTCTCCTTCGCCCGAAGGCGCGGTCACGGGAACGGCGAGCACCGCCTTGCCCCCATCGGCCAGATCAAGACCGGAGGGTGCCGCACCAAGCGTCAGGCCCTTGCCGCTGACATCAAGGCCCATGCGCCCCGCCGGGCCCGACGCATGGACGATCTCCAGCCGCAGGGTGCTTTCATCGCCCGGCGCAAGAAACCGGGGCAGCGACGCGGTGACGACGACAGGGTCGCGAACCAGAACGTCACGCTCGGCCTTGCCGACAGCCGACTTCGACCAGGCGACCGCCATCAGCCGCACTGTCCCGTTGAACGAAGGAAGCGTGAACTCTGTCCGGGCGTAGCCGTCTGCGCCGACCGTCAGCGGCCCGGAGAAATAGGCGACAAGCTCCTCCGTCGGGGGTGGAGCCTGCAGGCGCGCCGTCCCGGCGTCGCCGCCCGACCGCACCTGACCCATCGCCCCGTTCTGCCCGTCGATCAGCCGTCCGTAGACATCCCGAATCGCCATTCCCAGCCGCTTCTGGCTGAAATAGTGACTTTCCGGATCCGGCGCCTTGAACCCGGTCAGATTCAGGATCCCGACATCGACCGCGGCGATGGTGGCATAGGCGGTCTCTCCCGGGGCGATGCCGGCGACCTTGACCGCGACAGGAAGAGGCCCGCGCGGATCGGCCTCCTCCGCGACCTCGATCGTCGTCTCCAGCCGCTTCGCCCCCGGATCGACCGGCGCGTAGGACAGGCCCAGCGCGCGCGCGGGATTGCGCCCGCCCGCCGCATCCATCGGCCTCAGGACCGAGGCGGTGACATAGGCGCCCGTGCCCCAGTCGTCCGTGACCGGCAGATCGACGGTATTCTCCCCTTCGGTGACAGGCACCGCCTTCATCGCGATCAGCCGGTTCGACACGACGCTGATCAGCGCCACGCCCGCGGTCCGGGGAACAAGGCGCAGATGGGCCGTCTCGCCCGCGCGGTAGGCTGGCTTGTCCAGCGCCAGGTCCAGCGTGTCGGGCGTGCTGGCGGCATCGGCGGGCACATACCAGCCTGCGTAGAACGAAACGGACGCCGCCCCCGCCGCGCCCTCTGCCGCCTCGACGACCAGTTCGTATTCGCCCCAGTCCACGCGCCCGTCGATACGGACGGGATCGCCGCCAAGCTCTGCCGTGCCTTCGTCGGCGATACTGCGGGTGGTGGTCACATCCCAGTTCCACTCACCGTAAAGCGAATACCACTGGTAGCGGCGTTCCAGCCGGTTCAGGCGCCACTTCACCTTCAGCGGCACCGGCCGCACATCCGGCCCGACCGCGATCAGCCGGAATTCTGCCGGGACACCCTGCGGCGAAACCCCGTCCTTGAAGGCCGGGCGAATGCCGATGACCGGCACATCGGGCAGCACCAGCCGTTCGATACTGCGTTCCACCGGGCGCCCTGACCCTTCGGACAGACGAACGCCGTAACGCACCGACAAGGGCCGCATCGCATCGGCGCCGAGTTCCGGCAGGGTAACCTCGACGCTGGCCTTGCCGGCGGTGTCGGTGCCCCCGGGGCTTGGGAAATAGTCGAAGTAGATCGGAAAGTTGCTGTCCTGCTTGCCGAAGCTGAACCCGGGGAAATCGGGAAGTTCGGAGAGCGCGGAGATGCGGAAATCGCCTTCGATCGGCAGATCGGCCCCGGGCGCGCCGAAGAGGTAGCGCGCGTCGATGCCAAGCTGCGCCGTGGCGCCCAGCCGTTGCGGACTTTCGGACATCGACAGGTCGAAGTCGATCCGTTCGGGCAGGAAATCCTCGACCAGGAAAGCTTGCGATGCCAGGACCGGCCCGTCCGTTTCGGCCCGCGCCTCGATCCGCCAGGTGCCGCGCGGGACCGACCCCGCCAGCGCGAAGCTCGCAGTACGGCCGCCGGCGCCCGCATCAGACAGGACATCGCGGGAATATTCGACCCCGTCAGGGCGCACAAGCCGCAGGTTCAGCGGCAGACCCTCGATCGCGGACGCCTCGGCGTCGCGTGCAAGGATCGTCGCGTTCACCACCTCGCCCGCGCGATAGGCGCCACGGTCGGTCGACAGGAAAACGTCGATCGCGGGCGCCGCCGGACGGCCCGCGACACCCCGGTCCGACAGGTCAAACTCGGGTTCCGTCAACGAAAGATATGAAAAATCGTCGCCCTTCTCGACCGTCACCAGCGCCGGGGCAAGACCGCCCGCACCGGAAACAAGCGCCGCGGCGAAATGCGCGTAGCCTTCCGCGTCCGTTTCCGTGGCCGCAATCTCGGCGTTCGCGCGCGACACGAGCGTGACCGTGGCACCTGCCTTAGCGGAGGCATCGTTCAGGCTGCGGGCAAAGACATGGAGCCCGTCGGCGCCCTGCATCGTGGTGAATCCGATGTCGGAGATGACGAACCACTGCGTCGCCGACGGGATGCGATCCGTATCGGCATTCTTCACGGCTGCCTGAAGCGCGTAGATGCCCGGCCCCAGATCCCGAAGCACCGTGTCAAGGGGCAGCCGGGTGGTGACATCGCGGTTGGTTTCCGTCTGTGCGGTGTCAGCCTCGCCGTGCCAGACCTCGGCGGCGTATTGGCTGGTGAAGTATTCCGCGGTCCAATAGTCCAGCGGGCGCCCGATGAAGTCTTCGCGGAAGGCCGCGACAAGGTTCCTGTCAGACACGCTCCAAAGGCTGAGCGTCAGGGCCGGCGCATTGACCGTTTCGACCGGGATGCCCGTTTCGGCGGCACGCGGCAAGATGTAGGCGCGACCGGGGAACCGCACGGCCGGCGCGCGGTCGCGCACATAGGCCTGGATGGTGACATCCTTGGCCAGCGTCTCGCCCTCGGCGCCGGGCAGGCCCTGACGGAAGGTGATCGCATAGCGTTGGCCGTGCTCGACCCCGCTCACGCAGATCCGGTCGGCATTGCTTTCGACGGCCAGACCGGCCTGTGGCAGGGCGACAAAGGGTGCATAGTCGAACCCGCCGCCATCCAGAGGTCCGGTGAAGGTCGCACAGATGCGAGGGGCGGCGATGTCGCTTTCGACGCTGTGTTCGAAGATACGGAAACCGTATTTGCCGATCGCGTCATCCAGGAGCGCGTCGGCGTCGTCGCGCGGCTGGATATCCTGCGCCAGACGCAGGGCGGGGATCATGTCACGCCCCCGGTCTGCGGCTTCGAACGCGCGGGCCAGAACGAACAGTGCGTTCGCCCGGACAGCGGGGCGGTCGGCACGCAGATAGGCATTGATCGACGCCGAAACGGCCGTGTCCGCCGCCCCGTCACGGTTCGCACCGCGCGTTTCGCGATAGGCCAGGGCCAGTTCTGCGTATTCGACCCAGTCCTGCGCCGCGTCGGTCAGGTTCAGTGCCGCGCCCTGCAGGCGCATGGCCGCCGCGGCATCCCCCGCGGCCCGCGCCGCCGCCGCCTCTGCCAGAAGCCGGTCGGCGGATACGGACCCCGCGACATGCGTCAGCGCAAGTGCCTGCGCCTGATCGCGCGCGCGGCCAAGGTCCGCCGCGCGCAGGAACCCGAGTTCCCTGGCGCGGTCCGATGCATGCGCCAGGACACGCGGATCGGTGATAAGGACACGGCCGGAAACGGCCCCCTCATAGGGCTGTTCCTGGGTCACTTCGGACTTCAGGAAACAGGCGTTCGACCGGCCGTTGAAGGTCAGGGCGCGGCAGTCCGGCGTGGCAAGGCAGGCGTTTGCACAGGCTTCGGCCGTCGTATCGAATAGCGCATTCAGATCCGATCCGTAGAAATCGGCATCCGCCGTCATCACCAGCCGCCGTTCGGGCACCGGCGGCGCGTCCTGCGCGAAAAGCGATGTTCCGATGGTCGCAAGGATAGCGGCAAGAAACAGACCCGTAGGGCGCATCGGAACCTCCTTTGTCGAACGGGCGAAGGGTGCCACGGCAGCGCCCGCTTCGCAATCGCCACACGCGCGCCCATGCGGGCCGGGCGGCCGTCGCGGTCAGGTCGTGGCGGGCGTGTATCCGGCTGAAGCCGCCAACAGCATGCGGGTGTAATCCGTCTCGGCTCGATGGCTGGCAAGTGCGGCCCGCGTCAGTTCCTCGACCGCGGCGCCATGCTGCATCACGACAAGGCGTTCGCACATATGGGCGACCACCGCCAGATCGTGCGACACCATCAGGTAGGTCAGCCCCCGCTCGGCCCTGAGCCGGTCCAGAAGGTTCAGAACCTCGGCCTGGATCGAGGCATCAAGCGCCGAGGTCGGTTCATCCAGCAGCAGCACCTCGGGTTCCAGGATCAGCGCGCGCGCCACCGCCACGCGCTGACGCTGACCACCCGAAAGCTGGTGAGGATAACGAAAACGGAAATCGGGGCCGAGGCCCACATCGGCCAGCGCCCTTTCGATGCGCGCCTCCCGGTCCGGAAAGCCGTGGATCGCAAGCGGTTCGGAAAGCACCTTGTCAACCGTGTGCCGGGGGTGCAGCGAAGCGTAGGGATCCTGAAACACCATCTGGACCCGCCGGTAGAAATCCGCGGGGCGCGGGGTTTCAAGCACCTGGCCGCCCAGCCGGATCGCGCCCGCCGTTGTCGGCGCCAGCCCGCAGATCGCCCGCAGGACGGTCGATTTGCCCGAACCGCTTTCGCCCACGATCCCGAAGCTTTCTCCCCGGCCCACGTCGAACGATACGCCGCGCACCGCGCGCACCGTGTCGCCGCCGCGTCGGAACGTGACCCCAAGCGCCTCGACCGAAAGCATCACTTGGCCCATGCCGCGTCCCTTTCCAGCGTCGGAAGCGGGCGCTGGCCGCCCTCGATCTGCGGCAGGCAGTTCATCAGGCCGCGGGTGTAGGGGTGCTGCGCCTGCTTCAGCTCCGATGCCTTCAACTCCTCGACCACGCGGCCCGCGTACATCACCAGAACCCGGTCACAGAACGACGACACAAGCCGCAGGTCATGGCTGATGAAGATCAGGCCCATCCCCCGTTCGGCCACCAGCCGGTCAAGGATGCGCAGCACCTCCACCTGCACCGTCACATCAAGCGCCGATGTGGGTTCGTCGGCGATCAGAAGGTCTGGTTCGGTCACAAGCATCATGGCGATCATCGCCCGTTGGCCCATGCCGCCGGACAATTCATGCGGATAGGCGCGGAAGACCCGTTCCGGGTCGCGGATCTGCACGGCCTCCAGCATCGCGATGGCGCGCGCCTTCGCCTCGGACCGCGACTGGGTGGCGCCGAACTTCAGCGCCTCCATCAGCTGCTTGCCGATGGTCATGACGGGGTTGAGCGAGAACTTCGGATCCTGCATGACCATCGACATGCGTGCGCCGCGCAGGCTGCGCCAGGTCGCTGGCGAAGCCGCGCGCAGATCGATCCCGTCGAAATCGAGAACCCTGGCGGTAGCCTTGCCCGGCGGCGGCGTCAGCCCGAGGATCGCGCGCCCGGTCTGGCTTTTGCCCGAGCCGCTTTCGCCGACGATCCCCAACCGTTCGCGGCCAAGGGTGAAGGTGACGCCGCGTACGACCTCGGACGGGCCCTGGCGGGTCGGAAAGGTGACCCGCAGGTCTTCGACGGTCAGAAGCGCGGTCATTTGCGGGCCTTCGGGTCAAGTACGTCGCGCAGGCCGTCGCCCAGCAGGTTGAAACCAAGCGAGACGACGAAGATCGCCACACCCGGTACGGTGGCGACCCACCACTGGTCGATCAGGAAACGCCGGCCCGAAGCGATCATCGCGCCCCATTCGGGCTGCGGCGGCTGCGCGCCAAGGCCCAGAAAACCAAGGCCCGCCGCAGTCAGGATGATGCCCGCCATGTCGAGCGTCACCCGGATGATGACCGATGACAGGCAAAGCGGCGTGACATGGCCCCAAAGGATGCGCGCCGATGACGCCCCCTGAAGCCGCGCGGCGTTGATGTAGTCGCTGTCGCGGATGGTCAGTGTCTCTGCCCGCGCGAGGCGCGCGTAGGGCGGCCACGAGGTGATCGCGATGGCGATGATCGCGTTCTCGATCCCCGGGCCAAGGGCCGCGACGAAGGCCAACGCGAGGATCAGACGCGGGAAGGCCAGGAAGATATCGGTCACGCGCATCAGCACGGTATCGACCCAGCCGCCGAAATAGCCCGAGGTCGTCCCGACCAGAAGCCCGATCGGCGTCGCGATGACCGCGACCAGAACCACGACCATCAGCGTGAGGCGCGATCCGTGGACGATGCGGCTGAAGATGTCGCGCGCCAGATCGTCGGTCCCGAAAAGATGCCCCTGAGACAGCGGGGGCAGGAAGCGTTCGGTGCGCAGGTCGCCCCCGACCACCGGGTCATAGGGCGCGATCACGTTCGCGAAGACCGCGACAAGGATGAGAAGCAGGACGATGCCAAGCCCGACCATCGCCAGCCAGTTGGACCGGAAGGAAAGCCAGGTCCGGTAGACTTGCCCCAGGCGCGCCTGACGGCGCGACTGCGGCTGGTCGGACAAAAGCCATTCACGGCGCGATAGGGTGGTCATGCCTGCCTCCGCACGCGCGGGTCGAGAAGGGTGTAAAGAAGATCCGACAAGAGGTTCAGCCCCACGAAGATCCCCCCGATCAGAAGCGTTCCGCCAAGCACCGCGTTCATGTCGGAGTTCTGGAGCGAGTTCGTCAGATACTGGCCAAGGCCCGGCCAGGCGAAAACGGTTTCGGTCAGAACCGACCCTTCCAGCAGGTTCGCATAGGACAGCGCGATGACCGTCACCAGCGGCACCGCCGCATTGCGGAGGGCATGGACCCAGATGATGCGCCATTCCGGCACGCCCTTGACGCGCGCGGTGATGACGTATTCCTGCGCCAGTTCGTTCAGCATGAAGCTGCGCGTCATGCGGCTTATGTAGGCCATCGAGAAATAGCCAAGCAGCGAGGCGGGCAGGATGATATGGGAAAAGACGTTGCGGAACGCATCCCACTGCCCCTGCATCGCGCTGTCGAGAAGCAGAAGTCCGGTCTTCGGCGTGATCGAATACTCGAACGCGATGTCGACCCGCCCGGGCCCGGACACCCAGTGAAGCCGCGCGTAGAAGACCAGAAGCCCCAGAAGGCCCAGCCAGAAGATCGGCGCGGAATAGCCGACAAGGCCAAGCACCCGCACGACCTGGTCGGCAAGCCTGCCCTGACGGACCGCCGCCCAGACACCCATCGGGATGCCAAGGACCGTGCCGATGATGATGGCGACCGTCGCCAGTTCCATCGTCGCCGGAAACACCCGCGCGATATCGTCCGCGATGTCGCGCTTGGTCAGGAAGCTTTGACCGAAATCACCGGTCAGCACTTTCTGGAGGTACAGCCAGAACTGCTCGTAAAGCGGCTTGTCCAGCCCAAGCTCGATGAAGACCCGGTCATAGACCGACTTGGGCGCCCGGTCGCCGATCACGGCCAGCACCGGATCGACCGGCACCACGCGTCCGATCAGGAAGGTCACGACAAGAAGGCCGAGAAAGGTCAGCGCGACCGTCGCGGCAAGGCGGGCCAGCTTCCACAAGATACGAGGGAGGGCGCTGCTGCGCCCTCCGCCGTCAGTATCATCGCTCATGTCACTTGGTCACATGGGCATAGTTGTTGTCGTTGAACGACGGCCCGACGATGAACCCGTTCACGTTCGACCGCATGGCGGAAACCTCGATTTCCTGGAACATGATGACGAAGGGAGAGGTCTGCTGATGCTCGCGCTGGATGTCGATGTACATCTGCGCCCGCTTTTCAGGGTCGGATTCAAGCACGGCCGCGTCGGCCAACTTGGTCATGTCGGGGATGTCCCAGGCGTTGCGCCAGGCCAGCGGCTTCGACGCCGCATCGTCGCCGTTGTCAGGGTTGCGCGCGAAGGTATCGGCGTTGGTGTGCGGATCCTGATAATCCGGACCCCAGCGTCCGATATAGATGTCGTGATTGCGCGCGCGGTACTTGGTCAGCGTCTGCTGGCCATCGCCCGGGATCAGTTCCATCTGGATGCCGGCCTGCGCCATCGTCTGCTGGATCGCCTGCGCGATGCCCGTGATCTCGGGCGTGTTGCGGGTATCCATCGTCACCGAGAAGCCGTCGGGAACGCCGGCCTCGGCCAGAAGTTCCTTCGCCTTGGCAACATCAAGCGAGAAGGGCGTTTCCTCAAGCGCGCCAAGGAAGCCGCGCGGCAGGAAGGCCTGGTGAACCATGACCTTGCCCTTCATGATCGTGTCGGCGATCGCCTGATAGTCGACCAGATACTTCATCGCCTGACGCACCTGCGGCTTGGCAAGGTTCTCGTTCTTCTGGTTCAGGCCGAGGTAGTAGATGGACCCCTTGGGCCCTTCCTGGATCTTGATATCCGAATTCGACCGGACCGCGTCGATTTCCTCGGCGCCAAGCGAACGGGCGATGTCGATGTCACCCTGTTCAAGCAGCAGCCGCTGGGTCGCGCCTTCGGGAATATGGCGGTAGATCACGCGCGCCATCGGCGCGGCATCGCCCGAATAGTTGGGATTGCGTTCCATCACGACGGCCTCGTTGGCGCGCCATTCGCGGATCGTGAAGGGGCCGGAACCGGCATAGTTCGTCTTCAGCCATTCATAGCCGAAGTCGCCGTTCGCCTCGTGCTCCATGACCAGCTTCTTGTCGACGACGAAACCGACAGTCGCGGTCAGGCAGTAAAGCACAAGCGTCGGCGCATAGGGCTTGTCCATCTTGAACTGGACGGTGTCCGGCCCGGTCTGGACGACCATGTCGTCGACGTTTTCGGCGTTCAGGCCGAACTGCGTCAGGATGAACGCGGGCGACTTGTCAAGCTTGACCGCGCGGGTCAGCGAGAACACGACATCCTCGGCGGTGATCGGGTTTCCGCTGGCAAAGGTGCGGCCATCGCGGATCTTGAAGCTGATCGACAGGCCGTCGGGCGCGACCTCCCAGCTCTCGGCGATCTTGCCGTAGATCTTCGACACGTCCGCCGGATCATAGCCGATCAGCCCCTCGTAGGAGTTGCCGGCGATCTCGGATGCCGTGAATTCGAAGATCTCTGCGGGATCGAGCGAGATGATGTCATCGATCGCCCAGGCCTGGATCAGGGTGTCGGCCGGCGTTTCCGCCTTGGCCCCCGGCGCGCCCAGAAGCGCGAATACCGCCACCGTGGCAGCCAGCAATGTGCGACTGTGTAGCATTCCTTGAGTCTCCGCTGTTGATTTTGTTGTCTTTTGTTCCGCGCCCGAACCGCGGGCACCGCGTAGGGATTAACCGCCCGGTCAAATTCCAAGTCAAGGACAATCGGCTGCCGACGCGCCGAAAGCTTGGCCGTGGGGGGCCGCAAGGAAGGACGGGGCCGCTTTGGCCACGCCCGGATCGGGACCCCGGGCCAGCCCCGCCCTCGGCGGCGTGCCGCCTCAATCCCTGCCGTAGGGGTCCTTTAGCGCCGGAACGACCTTGCCCGCGCAATCGCCGAAACCGATCCGGTAGCCATCGCCCTGCGCGTGGCCACGCAGGATCAGACTGTCGTTGTCCTCGATGAAGCGACGCCGGCCGCCGCCCACAAGCGCGATCGGCTCCCTGCCGTCCCAGCTCAGTTCCAGAAGGCTGCCGCGGCTTTCCTTCGTCGCACCGGAAATCGTGCCCGACCCCAGCAGATCCCCCGCGTTCATCGGACAACCGCATGTCGTGTGATGCGCAAGCTGCTGCGCGGCGGAATAGGACATTTCGCGATAGTTGGTGCGCGCGATCACTGTCTCCGCTCCGCCCTCGGGTTTCAGCGCAACCTCAAGGTCGATGTCGTAAAGCATCGGCCCCGGCTCCGCGAGGTGGGGCAAGAGCGGCACCTCGCGCGGCGGCGTCGCGACGCGGAAGGGCTCCAGCGCGGCCTTCATCACGATCCATGGGCTAAGCGTGGTCGCGGTCGCCTTCGCCTGGAAAGGGCCAAGCGGCTGGTATTCCCAGGCCTGGATGTCGCGCGCCGACCAATCGTTCAGCAGCACATAGCCAAAGATCATCGCATCCGCCTCGGCGACCGTCACCGGGCCTTCGGACGGAAGGCCGACGATGGCGCCCATCTCCAGTTCGATGTCGAACCGGGCCGATGGCGCGAAACGCGGCACGGGATCGTTCGGGCCCTTGACCTGCCCCCAGGGCCGGCGGACCTCTGTGCCCGACACCACGACCGAAGACGCCCGCCCGTTGTAGCCGATCGGAATGTGCTGCCAGTTCGGCGGCAACGCGTTTTCCGCCCCGCGAAACATCGTCCCCACGTTCAAGGCGTGGTTTCGTCCCGCATAGAAATCGGTGTATTCGGACACCAGGAACGGCAGGTACAGGTTCACCCCCGCCAGCGGATGAAGAAGCGGCCGGACCTCCTCCTGCCGCGCCGCGCCCTCGGCCAGAAGCGCACGCACCTGCCCGCGCAGCCCGGCCCAGACCTCCGGCCCCGCCTCCATCACCTCGTTCCAGAACGGCACGTCCATCAGCGGCCCGCCCGGCAGTTCGACCAGCCCGGCCTCCTCCGCCGCCCTCAGGTCCAGAACGAGATCCCCGATGGCCACGCCGCAGCGCGGATCGTCGTCACCGTTCGCGAACACGCCAAGCGGCAGGTTGTTCAGCGGAAAGGCCGCGGTCGCGTCATTCGCGCTCTCGACCCAGGACGGGATCAAAGGCATCTGGAAGCCCTTTTCTTCTTTTCTCAAGTATCCCGGGGGTCTGGGGGCAGCGCCCCCAGCGCCGTCACTTCAGGCCCGGCGTGCCGTCGAACTTCTTCTCCAGGCTTTCCCAGCAGTCGATATAGTCTTCCTGCATCGGCGCCTCAGCGGCCGCGAAGGCCGTCAGGTGCTGCGGGAACCGGGTCTCGAACATGAATGACATCGTATTGTCGAGCTTGTTGGGCTTCAACTCGGCATTCGACGCCTTGTCAAAGGCTTCCCGGTCGGGGCCATGCGGCAGCATCATGTTGTGAAGCGACATCCCCCCCGGCACGAAGCCCTGCGGCTTGGCATCGTATTCGCCGTAGATGTTGCCCATCAGCTCGGACATGACGTTCTTGTGGTACCACGGCGGGCGGAAGGTGTTTTCCATCACCATCCAGCGTTCGCGGAAGAGGACGAAGTCGATGTTCGCGGTCCCCGGCACCCCCGAGGGCGCCGTCAGCACGGTAAAGATCGACGGGTCGGGATGGTCGAACAGGATCGCGCCGATCGGGCAATAGGTCCGCAGGTCGTATTTCACCGGCGCGTAGTTGCCGTGCCAGGCCACGATATCCAGCGGGCTATGCCCGATCTTCGTCTCGTGGAACTGCCCGCACCACTTTATCGTCAGGGTCGAAGGCACCTCGCGGTCCTCGAAGGCCGCGACCGGCGTCTTGAAGTCGCGCCGGTTGGCCATGCAGTTCGCGCCGATCGGCCCCCGGCCGGGTAGCTCGAACTTCTGGCCGTAGTTTTCGCAGACGAAACCGCGCGCCGGGCCGGCCAGAACCTCGACCCGGTAGACAAGGCCGCGCGGCAGGATGGCGATTTCCTTCGGTTCCAGGTCGATGATGCCAAGTTCGGTGCAGAACCGAAGGCGGCCCTCCTGCGGCACCACCAGCAGTTCGCCGTCGGCCGAATAGAAATAGGCGTCCACCATGCTTTCGGTCACAAGGTAGATGTGGCTTGCCATGCCGACCTGGGTATTCACGTCGCCCGCCGTGGTCATCGTCCGCATGCCGGTCAGCCAGGTCAGCGCCTCGCCTGCATGCGGCACCGGATCCCAGCGGTACTGGCCCAGGGAAATCACGTCATCGACGACATGCGGCGCGGTCTTCCAATAGGGCAGCGCGATCTTCGCATAGCGGCCCGAGTGCTTGACCGAGGGTCGGATGCGATAGCACCAGGTCCGTTCGTTCTGATGGCTCGGCGCGGTGAAGGCGGTGCCCGAAAGCTGCTCGCCGTAAAGCCCGTAGTCACACCTCTGGGGGCTGTTCATGCCCTGCGGCAACGCACCCGGCAGTGCTTCGGTTTCGAAGTCGTTGCCGAATCCCGGCATGTAGCCCTCATGTGGGCCGGGCAGCGAAGGCGCCCCTTTCATCGATACGGGCAGCGGAAGGGATGTCATGTGGACCTCCTGCAGGATCCTTGCACAGTGCCGCCTCAATAAAGTTGCAAATGCAACTATGTCAAGCTAGTCCTCCCGGCCAAGTGCCGACTGGTCCCCAAGGATGCCGGTCGCACGGGCATGACAGGAAACGGAAACAGGCATGGCAAAGCGGGACGACGACACATTCGATCTGGACGGATTCCTTCCCTACCTTCTGAATCAGGCGGCAGAGGCGGCCTCTCGATCGTTTCAGACCATCTACAAGGCCGCCTATGGACTGACCCGGCCACAGTGGCGCGTCCTTGCAAATCTTGGTCGCTTCGGCGCGATGTCGGCGACGGACATCTGCAGGATCTCTCACATGGAGAAGACCAAGGTCAGCCGCGCCGTCACGGCGCTTGAGGCCGAGGGCTGGCTTGTCCGTTCCCCCAGCCCTGACGACCGGCGGGTCGAAATCCTGACGCTGACTGAAGGCGGCCAAGCCGTCTTCGCCGATCTCGGACGGCGGGCCGCCGCCTATGACAGAATGCTGCGCGCCGAACTCGGGCCGGAAATGACATACCGGCTGGACGACCTCCTGCGCGGCATCATCGCGAACGGCCCCGCAGGAAACGTAGATCAGGAGTGAGCCTTGATCCGAAACGAAAAGGCTCTATTCCAGCCAAAACGGACCAGATCGGTATCGCTCTGGCGTCAGTCGTTCCAAGTCCGGGGCCCCGGCACAGACCTTTCGGAGAGTGTCCGCTTCTAGGCCCAGGCCGCATCGAAGGCGCGGACGATCCGTGCCGCGCGCACTGCGGTTTCCGCAAGATTCTGGCCATGGGTATAAAGGGCGCCGCCGATGCCGAAACCATCGGCAGAAGCGGCGCGCCATTGCACAAAGTTGTCGGGGCCAGCGCCGCCCACGGCATAGACGCGGGTTCGGTGCGGCAGGACCGCCCGCATTGCCGCAAGGCCCGCCGGACCGGCCATGCTGCCCGGAAAAAGCTTCAGGCCGTCCGCCCCGGCGTCAAGTGCGGCAAAGGCCTCGGTCGGGGTGAAGACGCCGGGCCAGCTTTCAAGCCCCAGCGCCTTGGTGCGCAGAATGACCCGGGGATCGCAGTTGGGCGAAACGACAAGGCGCCCCCCCACATCCGCGACCGCCTCGACCTCGGCCGGGGTCAGCACGGTGCCTGCGCCGATCGTCGCCTGAGCGCCAAGCTCGCGCACCATTGCGCCGATGCTTTCCAAAGGGCTTGGGGAATTCAGCGGCACTTCGATGACCGAGATGCCGGCCTCAACCAGCGTTCGTGCGACCGGCACCGCCTCTGGCGGGGTGATCCCGCGCAGGATCGCAATCAACGGTCTTGTCATGGTGCCACCCCACGCATCCGGGCACGCAGCATCGCCAGTCCCGCAAGGGCCATGTCATCCCCCCTCAGGCATTCGGCTGTTACCCCTTGTGCGGCCAAGGCGCGTGCATAGGCGGCCGAGACCTGACCCGCACCTATTATGACGACCCGCTGGCCCAACCAGAAGGGCCGCATCGCCGCCAGTTCCGCCCCGATCAGCAACCCCGAAAGCCGCCCTCGGGCCGTCGCCGGGGACATCCCGTGCAACAAGCCATCGGCCCGGATCGCGAACAGATCGGTCGCCAGTCGTTCGGGCCGCGACAGCGCCTGTGCCACGGCTTCGTCGAACGCCTCGGGTGCCTCGCCCTCTGGCGCAACACCATGCCGAAGGACTGACTGCGTCGAAAGAAGCGCGAAAAGCTCGCCTGTCATGGCGGTGCGGAAGCCAACGACCTCCGCCGCGGAAACGCGCGCCCATTTGCTGTGGGTGCCGGGCAGGCAGATCACGCCGTCGAAATCCGGGTGTCCTGCAAGAAAGCCTGCAATCTGAGTTTCTTCGCCCCTCATGACATCCCCGGGCTTGTCCTGCGAAAGGCCCGGCACGATCCGCAGGTCGATCCGGGGGTCGCGCGCCGGCGCACGGACAAGCCCCGTGGCGAAGTCAAGCGCCGCCGGAACGGGTCGATAGGGCACCTCAACCCAGCCATGGCGTGCGCCGACCATGCCGCAGGCAAGGATCAACACCCTCTCGCGCGGCGCCAGCCAGTCCTCCACCAGCGACAGCAACGCGGCTTCGTGATGGTCTGCCCCCTGCCCGATGGTCGTTGCGGCATCGGCGCGCGCCAAGACCCCATCGTCGCCCAGCGCGACAGCACGGACATGCGTCGACCCCCAGTCGACTGCGATCCAGTCGGGAAAGACCTTCATCCTCACACCACCTCGGGGCGGTCGATCACCAGCGCCCGCCCAATCATCATCCTCGATACGGACAAGGTAAGAAACCATGCCCGGCCAGGGATGCCGCCTTGGCCCGGCGCGCGCCCCGACCCTTGGCGCTACGGCTTGTCTTGCGGGAACTTCAGACACTTCCGGGCGCATGTCAACGATGCCCGGCTGACAATACCTGTGGCCCGGAATCGAAAGTGTTGCCCCGCAGGGTCCAGGATTCATCGAATCTGGCTGGGATAGAGACGATTCTATCCAGTGTCTTCTGCTCAACCCCGCAAGACCGATACCACCACCGGCGTCTTGCCGATCCAAAGCCGCGACTGTTACCCTGCACTGGCCGGGCATGGCAGGAACAAAGGGCGGCGTGTCCCGTCGCAGGGAAAACGGAGCGCCGGGAATGATCGAGAAGCTGGAAATGTTCCTGGCCGTCGCAAAGGAGGGCCACTTCGGCCGCGCCGCCGCCAGCCTGGGCATCGCGCAGCCGACGCTGTCGACGGGCATCAAGCAGCTTGAGGATCAGCTGGGCGTACAGCTGATCTTTCGCGGTTCCCGCTTTGGCGGCCTCACGCCCGAGGGCCAGCGCGCCCTGATATGGGCCCGCCAGATCGTCGGCGACGCGCGCCAGCTTCGCGACGAGATGCGCTTTACCCGTGACGGGTTGACCGGCCAGTTGCGCATCGCAGCCATTCCGACCGCGCTGACCTGGGTCGGCAAGCTGACCACACGCTTCGGCGAAAAGCATCCCAACGTCCGCTTCACCATCCTGTCGCGCACCTCGATCGAGATTCTGTCGATGCTTGAAAACCTCGATATCGACGCGGGCATCTCCTATCTCGACAACGAGCCCACCGGAAAGGTCAGCACCGAACCGCTCTACAACGAACGCTACATGCTGGTCTGTCATGCCAACTCGCCCTTCGCGGGCCGCGACAGCGTCGGATGGGAAGAACTGGACGGCCAGCGGCTGTGCCTTCTGACGCCGGACATGCAGAACCGCCGGATCATCAACCGCCACTTCGAAGAGGCGGGCATCTCGCCCGAGGCGCGAATCGAATCCAATTCGACCGTCGTGCTGGTGGCCAATGTGCTGAACGGCGGCTGGGTCACGGTCTTGCCCGACGACATGGCGACGTTCCTCGCGGCGGGCAAACCCCTTTGCGTGATCCCCCTTGCGGGTGCCGCGCGCGATCACATGGTGGGCCTTGTCGCACCCTATCGGGAACCGCACACGCCGGTTCTGCGGGCGCTTCTGGCCGAGGCCCGCCGCCTGTCAGAAGCCTGACAGCCCCGCACAATCCGCCCCGCACAATCCGCCCCGACCAGCGGCGCCAATACCAGCCGGTCCTGCGTCTTTTGCCACCGGCAGGGGGACAGGCCGATTTATCTTGTGCAGCGGGTGATATATTCAGGCGTCATGTCAGCTGTCTGCCACCCGCCCCTTTCCCTGCGCCGCGGCCGTGTCCACGAAGCCTGTGGACCGGGCGCGATCGGCTTTGCCGCCGCGACCTGCGCAGCAGGCCAGGGCCAGATCCTGTGGATTCGCGAAGGCTGGCGGGCAGAGTCGCTGAACCCCGTCGGCCTTTCGGCCTTTTTCGACCCGCATCGCCTGCTGCTTGCGGCGACGGCGAACCAGACCGAAACGCTGGCCGTCGCGGAAGAGGCGCTTAAGGACGGGGCGATCCCCCTTGTCGTGCTCGAGATCACCAGCGCGCTTGACCTGCGCGAAGGGCGGCGGCTGCAACTGGCGTCCGCGGCTGGCCGGACCACCGGGCTTTGCCTGATCCCCGAAGGCATGGGCAGCAACGCCGCGCAAACACGCTGGTACTGCACGTCACTGGCGGGAACGGATCGGGCAGACTCGACTCCGATGCGGTGGGCGCTTATCAAGAACAAATCGGGAACATTGGGGGCCTGGGATGTTCGATGGGATCACGCGGCGCGTCGTCTCGATATGGTTCCCCCGGTTGGCGAGCGACCGGGTTCTGCGCGCGCGCCCGGTTGATGCGCCCTTCGCGCTGACCCTTCGCCAAGCCAATACCGAACGGCTTTACTGCCTGAACGAACGGGCATCGGCGATGGGCCTGCATCGCGGCATGCCCTTCGCCGATGCCCGCGCCTTCTGCCCCGACCTGCTTAGCGCCCCGGCCCATCCCGCGCGGGATGCGCGCTTTCTGTCAACGCTGCGCCGCTGGGCCACGCGCTACTGTCCCTGGGTGGGCCTGGAGGGGGAAGACGGGCTGGTTCTGGACATCACCGGATCGGCCCATCTTTTCGGCGGCGAAGCGGCGATGCTGGACGACATGCGGGCGCGGCTGGACCGCGCGGGGCTGGCGGCACGGCTGGGGCTTGCCCCGACGCGCGGCGCCGCCTGGGCCCTTGCCCGTCACGGCGGGGCAAGGGAGCAGGCGGGGACGGGGGAAAACCCCGATACGCTTGGCCGCCTGCCCGTCGCGGCCCTGCGTCTTGAACCCGATACGGTCACCGCGCTGGAGCGGCTGGGCCTGCGCACCATCGCCGATCTGGCTGCCACGCCGCGCGCGCCGCTGACCCGGCGCTTTGGGCCCGGGGTGCTGCTGCGGCTGGACCAGGCGCTTGGAACCCGGCCCGAACAGATCGCGCCGGAAACCGAACCACCCCATTACGGCGTCCGCCTGACCCTGCCCGAACCGATCGGGCTGGTCGATGACGTGATGGCGGGAACCGCGCGGCTGGTCGAACGGCTGTGCGCCCGGCTCAAGGAAAACGCGGCTGGCGCGCGCGCCCTTTGCCTGACGCTGCGCCGGGTCGACCAGGCGTGCCAGCAGGTCGAACTGCGGCTGGCCAGCGCCATGCGCGACCCCGCCCGCATCCTGCCGCTGTTCGAACGCGGCGTCGGCACGGTCGACGCGGGCTTCGGCATCGACCAGCTGCGGCTTCAGGCCACGGTGGTCGAACCCCTTGCCGACGCACAGCTTGGCGCGATCCCCCGCCGGGGCGGCGGGGACCGGCTTGAAGATCTGATCACCCGGATCGGCACGCGGATCGGGCTGGAAAACATCCGCCGCTTCCTACCCGCCGACAGCCATATCCCCGAACGCGGCTTCCTGGTCGCGCCAGCCGCCTGGTCCCGGCCCGAAGGCGCCTGGGTCGCGCTGCGCCCGCGCCCGCCGGTCCTGTTCCGCCCCGAACCGATCGCGGGCACCGGCCCCCGCCCGCCCGGACAGTTCCGCTGGCGCCGGATGAGCTTCGAGACGGTCGTGGCGACCGGACCCGAACGCATCGCGCCGGAATGGTGGCTGGACGATGACGGCTGGCGCGCGGGCATGCGCGACTACTGGCATGTCCAGACCCGGCAGGGCCGCAGGCTGTGGCTTTTTCACACCCCGCAAGACCCCGGCTGGTTCGTGCAGGGGGAATTCGCATGACCCGCACGACCAACCGTCATCCGCCCGGCGACCGGCCCGGATATGCCGAACTTTGCGTCACCTCGAACTTCACCTTCCTGACCGGCGCATCGCATCCGGAGGAACTGGTGGCACGAGCCGCAGAACTGGGGCTTGAGGCGCTGGCGCTGACCGATCGCAATTCCCTGGCCGGCGTGGTACGGGCCTATTCCGCCCTCAAAGAGCTGAAACGCGAAGCCGAAGAAGGGTTGCGCGTCCGGTCCATGCACCGAACGGACCCCAGTTCACGGCAGGAAATCGGCCAACCGCAGGACATTCCCCGGCCCACCGTTCTTCCGGACACCACACCGCACCTGCCGCGCCTGATCGTGGGCTGCCGGCTGGTGCTGGCCGACTGCCCGGTTGAATGGGTCGCGCTGCCCACCGACCGTGATGCCTATCACCGGCTGTGCCGGTTGCTGACCACGGGCAAGCGGCGGGCGGCGAAGGGCGGCTGCCGGCTGATACTGACCGATCTGCTGGATGGCGCGGCGGTGGGGATGATCCTGATCGCCCTGCCGCCCGCCAGTCTTTCTGCCGCCGACCTTTCTGCCGCCGCGCACCCGGTCCAGGCCGCCCGCCGGCGCTATCCCGGCCATGTCTTCCTGGGGGCCGCGCCGCGCTATGACGGGTCGGACCAGGCGTGGTTCGACGCCTGCGCGCAGCTGGCTCTCGCAACGTCCGCACCGATGGTGGCGGTGGGCGACGTGCTGATGCACCGTGCGGCGCGGCGCCAGCTTGCCGATGTGCTGACCTGCCTGCGAGAGGGGCTGACCATCGACCGGATCGGGATCAAGGCGCTGCCCAATGCCGAACGCCGGCTGAAGGGCGCGGGGGACATGGCGCGGCTGTTCCGCAACCACCCCGCCGCACTGCGCCGGACGCTTGAGATCGCGGCGCGCTGTTCCTTCTGCCTGAGCGAACTGTCCTACGAATATCCAGACGAGGTCGCCGAAACCGAAACACCGCAGGCGCGGCTGGAACGGCTGGCGCGCGAAGGGCTTTCCCGCCGCTACCCCGGGGGGGCGCCGGACCGGGTTCACGCGCTGCTGGAAAAGGAACTTCGGCTGGTCGCCGAACTGAAGTTCCCCGCCTATTTCCTGACCGTCCACGACATCGTTCAATATGCCCGGTCACGAGGCATCTTGTGCCAGGGGCGCGGATCGGCGGCGAATTCGATCCTGTGTTATCTGCTTGGCATCACCGACGTGTCGCCAGACACGATCGCCATGGTCTTCGAACGCTTCGTGTCCAAATACCGGGGCGAACCGCCCGACATCGACGTCGATTTCGAACACGAACGGCGGGAAGAGGTGATCCAGTGGATCTACGAACGCTACGGGCGCCATCGCGCGGGCCTTTGCGCTACCGTGATCCACTTCCGGTCCCGCGCCGCGATCCGCGAGGTCGGCAAGGTCATGGGCCTGTCGCAGGACGTGACGGCCAGCCTGTCGGGCCAGATCTGGGGGATGTCCAGTCGCGGCGCCGACCCCGAACGCATCCGCGAACTGGGTCTTGACCCACGCGACCGCCGGCTTTCCCAGACCATCCGCCTGATCGGAGAAATCATCGGATTTCCCCGCCACCTGTCCCAGCATGTCGGCGGTTTCGTCATCACAAGGGGGCGGCTCGACGAACTCTGCCCGATCGAGAACGCCGCGATGGCGGATCGCACCGTCATCGAATGGGACAAGGACGACATCGACGCGCTGGGCATCCTGAAGGTCGATATTCTGGGACTGGGGATGCTGTCGTGCATCCGGCGGTCCTTCGCGCTTCTGGAAAGCCATGAACGCAAGAGCCTGACCATCGCGACCGTCCCGCAGGAGGACCCGGAAACCTACGCGATGCTGCAAAAGGCCGACGCGGTCGGCGTATTTCAGGTCGAAAGCCGCGCCCAGATGAATTTCCTGCCGCGCATGAAACCCGCGACTTTCTACGATCTGGTGATCGAGGTCGCCATCGTCCGCCCCGGCCCGATCCAGGGCGGCATGGTCCAGCCCTATATCCGCCGCAGGCAGGGGATGGAACGGCCCGAACCCCTTGGCCCGGCGCTTGAGGCGGTAACGAAACGCACCCTTGGCGTCCCGCTTTTCCAGGAACAGGCGCTGCAGATCGCCGTCGTGGGCGCGGGCTTCACCGCCGAGGAGGCCGACCACCTGCGCCGCTCGCTCGCCTCGTTCCGGCGGATGGGCACGATTGGCCGGTTCAAGGACAAGTTCGTCGCCGGCATGCTGGCGAACGGCTATACCCCCGAGGTGGCCGAACGCTGTTTCGGCCAGATCGAGGGCTTTGCCGACTACGGCTTTCCCGAAAGCCATGCAGCGGCCTTCGCCATGCTGACCTATGTGTCCTCTTGGCTGAAATGCCATCACCCGGCCATCTTCGCATGCGCGCTGCTGAATTCGCAGCCAATGGGTTTCTACGCCCCGGCCCAGATCGTGCGCGACCTGCGCGAACACGGGACCGAGGTGCGCCCCGTCTGCGTGAACGCAAGCCACTGGGACAACACGCTGGAGCGGCGCGCGGATGGGCGGCTGGCACTTCGGCTGGGGTTTCGGCAGATCAAGGGCTTGCGCGAGAATGATGCGGGCTGGATCGTCGCGGCACGCGGTAACGGCTATCCCGACCCCGAAAGCCTGTGGCTCAGGGCGGGTGTGCCGCCTGCGGCTCTCGAACGGCTGGCCGAGGCGGACGCCTTTTCCGGCATGGGCCTGACCCGGCGCGATGCCCTGTGGCAAGTCCGCGCGATCCGTGCGCCCGCGCCCTTGCCCCTGTTTGCCGATCCGATCGACGGCGAAGGCATCCGCGAACCCCGGGCCGATCTGCCCGCCATGCACCTGGGCGAGGAGGTGGTGGAGGATTATGTGTCGCTGCGCCTGTCGTTGCGCGCCCACCCGATGGAGCTTTTGCGCGGCTCCATCCCCGGCCTGACCCCACATGCGGATCTGGCGACGGTGCCGCCCCGTCTGCTGTCGGTCTGCGGGCTGGTCATCACCCGCCAGCGCCCCGGCACGGCCTCCGGCGTGATCTTCCTCACGCTGGAGGACGAAACGGGTGTGTCGAACGTGGTCGTCTGGCCAAAGATCTACGAACGTTTCCGGCGCGCCGTCATGGGCGGGCGGCTCTTGCGGGTGACGGGCCGGCTGGAACGCGAAGGCATCATCGTGCATCTGATCGCCGACCGGGTCGAGGATCTGTCACACCGACTGTCGGATCTGGGGCAAAAGGGAGTTCGTCGAGATCGAGAGGCAGGCCCACGAAACGACATCGGAACACAAATCGTTCTTGAGGGAACTCGGGCTTTCAACGCTTCCGGGAACCGAATGAGATGAACCTTTCCAATTCTTCCTGCTGCCCCGGCGCTGGTGAACGGGCATGCGCACCTTCGAGGCCATGGAAGAGCGTTCTGGCAGTGCTGGACCGGACACCATATCCAAGACAGGATCGAGGCCAAGAAACGATGTCTCAGGGCTTTCGGCGGGTGTATCACCGCAAGAAAGCCCGACCGCCGGACCGCAGAAATCCAGATCCTGATCGCACTCATGATCCGCTTCTCGTTCTTCGGAAAGGCCGGGATCGTCCGCGTGAAATGACCCCAAAGGGGAAAGGGTTTGTCCTGGCACGGCCCCAGCTTACGCAACAATGCCTCCGGCACTTCAACGACGATCCAAGGGAACGCGCCTTTCTCTGTAGCGCAGATCTAGGACGATGAGCGTGGATTGATTGGGATTGGCCAGGGCGACGACCTTCTGCCCGGTAGAAATGAATGCCACAGGCTCCATGCGTCGAGTGCGCTGCACCAGATCTGCCAGCCCGCCCCATCACGAAGAATGACAGCGTTACGTTCGCCAAAGACGGCTGCGGCAGAACGGGATCCATCGAGCAGATCGAGCGCGATGAACCGTCGCAGGTGGTGTTCCGCCGCGGATCCAGTCAATGTGAACGCGGTCCAGCCATCAGAGACCGGCAGGGCGGCCCAGCCCCCCGGCTGCCAGCCGGAAGCAAGCGGCTCGTTGGTGCCGGAACGCCAAAGCGAACGGTCACGGCCAAGCCGGATCAGCAAAGAGTCGTCCGGACACAATTCGCCACCCAACCCCAGTTCACGGGCGGGATGCGCGGTGGCGAAGGCGTCGACATCTCCTGCTATCAGCCAGAGGTTCCGCAGCTGTGTAACAGTGATCTCAGCACCGTCGAGCGCGGCCCGCGTACCGATCGCGGGTGGATCATCGGCCCAGGTCCGGTCAGCCATCAAGCCGCCCTCCCACCGGGTCAAAAAGGCAGGCCGGGGCAATGCGCGCGTGCCTGATGTCGCCAAGGTGAAAGATCCTGATCACCTCGCCCATTCGCGACAGACCGCCTTCGATCATCGCCAGCGCGTGCGATCCGCCGGCACCCGGCGCGGGGCCGGAGGATGTGACGAACCCTTGCGACCTGCGCATGCCGGCAGGGGCGACCACATGTGCGCCGGTCGGTAGGGCGCCGCGGTCATCTTCGGCGACCAGTCCCACAAGTTGTCGCCGATCTGAACGCCCCGCCTCTGCCGTAAAGAGGGAACGCTTGCCGACAAACTCATCGGTGCGACGCTCCCGTGGAGCAGTCCAGCCGAGATCATGTGGCATGGTCACGCCATCGGTATCCTTACCGACAAGGATGTACCCCTTTTCCGCGCGCAGAAGCATGACTGCCTCAAGCCCGATGCGTCGTCCGCCTTCGGCCTCCAGTGCGTGGACAAGTCGCGCCTCGAACGCGGCGGCCTGTTGGGCGGGAACCGAGATTTCATAACTTCTGTCGCCGGTGAAACTGATCCGGGCAATCCTGAGGGGCACGCAGTCGCTTTCGGTTTCGGCCACCGACATATGCGGCAGTCCGTGGTCGGGCAAACCGGCACGGTTCAGGACGGATCGCGCGGCCGGGCCTGTCAGCGACAGGGTCGACCAATAAGCGGTACGGTCAATGATAACGACGCCATCACTGCCGAACCTGTCCTGTCGCGCATCCTCCAGCTTCTGGATCACGCCCGCGACATGCGAGGACGAGGCCGACAGCACGAAGTGATCGTCGGCAAGGCGCAGTACAACGCCGTCATCGTAGACGATGCCGGTTTCGGACAACATCAAGCCGTACCGCGCGCGGCCTTGTGTCAGGGTCGACATGCGTACATACCCGGTGAAATCCAGAAGCTCGGCCGCGCGGGGACCAAGGATTTCGATCTTGCCAAGGGGCGAGGCATCGTAAAGCCCGGCGGTGGCGCGGGCCACCTGTGCTTCCTCAAGCGCCAGCGCTGCCTCGTCGCCCGTGCCATAGACGGCGGGGCGAAGCCAGCCGCCATACTCGCGAAACCGCGCCCCGGCGGCCTTGTGTGCCCCTTCCAGCATCAGACGTCTGGGCGGGTTGAACAGCGCGCCGCGCCGTCGGCCGCCGATGACCGCAAGAGGCACGGGCTGGACCGGCGGGCGGAAGGTCGTCGTACCCGTCTCGGGGATCGTGCGCCCGGTTAGGGCCGCCATCGCTGACAGACCCGCGAAGTTGGATGTGCGACCCTGATCCGTCGCCATGCCCAGCGTCGTGAAGCGCTTGAGATGTTCGACCGAGGTATACCCCTCGCGCGCGGCGACAGCGACGTCCTTCAGTGTGACATCATTCTGCATGTCGATCCAGACACGCCCTTTTAGCGTGCAGTCGGGCCGCAATGGCGCATAGGACCATCCTGTTTCCACGGTTGGTCGGGGGGCGGGACCAGACCCGCCGGACGCTGCATGGCCTTCGGCAAGCGCCTCGGAGAGACCGTAGCGCGCGTTCGCTGCGCCGACGGTCGTGACAGCGGAAGTCCCAGGACGAGGAACAAGCGCATCCCTGGTCTGGTCCCAGTCAAGCTTGCCCCCTGCCTGACAGTGCAGTTGAACCGATGGCGTCCAGCCGCCCGCCATCAGCACGGTGTCGGCATCAAGGGCCTTATGGTCAAGCACCGCGCGTCGCACCGCGCCGTGACCGGTCGCTGCTTCGATCCGCGTACCGCGCAGCAGGTGGACGCCCTCTGGCGCATCGGGGGTCACATGGCGCGCGTCGGCTATCGTCACTTCGGCCCCAGCCGCGCAAAGGGCGCCCGCGACCGGATACGCCCCGTCGCCCGCCGTGGCCAGGATAATGCGCCGCCCCGCCACTGCTCCGTGCAACACCAGATGGTGCAGCGCGGCTTCGGCGCCCATGACGCCGGGCAGGTCATTTCCGGAAAACCACATCGGCCGTTCGATTGCGCCCGCCGCAAGGATCGTTCGGCTGGGTCTCAGGCGCCAGTGAATGTCTGGCGCGTCGGACCGCCTTTGCCATGCCGTGAAGAGCCCGTGGTCGAAGGCCCCCCACAGGGTCGTATCCGTCAGTACTCTGCCACCGGCGGCCTCGATTGCGGCCAGGGTAGCGTCCCTGAACACCGTCCAGTCCGCCCCGTCGATCTGGCCACCGCGCCAGCGCAAGGTGCCACCCAAAGCGCAGGTTTCCTCGATCAGCCAAACGCGACTTCCGCTTTCGGCTGCCGCCTTGGCCGCCGCCAGACCGGCCGGTCCGGCACCGATCACCAAGACCTGAGGCGCCGCATTCATCGTTTCGACGTCCGCGGGCGGGTGCCAGTTCGCGTTCACACGGCCAAGACCCGCCATGCGACGGATCATCGGTTCCCATCGCATCCAACCCATCGCCATGAACGTCTTGTAATAGAAGCCGGCGGGCAAGAAGTGATGGAGCAGATCGAGCGCGCCGAGCGGGTCACGCCCGGCACTTCCGGCGGTATTGACCGACCGAACCTGCATCCCGTCCAACAATGGTGTCAGCGTGGCGCGCTGGTTGGGTATTGTTCGACCGTCCAACGTGACGTCGAAAACAGCGTTCGGTTCTGCCGCTCCCATCGCCATCAAGCCGCGCGGCCGGTGATATTTGAAGCTGCGCCCGAGTATGCGTGTGCCAGACGCAAGAAGTGCGGAAGCCAGCGTATCGCCCGCGAACCCCTCTACGGCCGCGCCGTCGAAGCTGAAGCGCAGGATCCTGGACCGGTCGACCGCCTGCCCAAGGTCCGGATGCCGCCAGCCGCTCATGTGCTTGCCTCCGACAGGAACCGGCTGTCCTTGACGTCCCGGGTCACCGTGTCCCGCGTCATCAGGAAATAGGTGCCGCAGGTCTGGTGATACCAGATTTCCCGTGCGATGCCTTTCGGCGCGTCGTTATGATAAAGATAGGCCGCCCATTCTTCATCGCTGACCTTCGCGGCAGGTTCGGGACGCACCTTTCCCGCCTCGGCAGCGAAGAGAAACTCGTGCTCCTCGCGTGGACCGCAGAAGGGACAGGGAAAGATCTGCATCGCCGTCTCCTAGTGTGAGATGCCCGCGCCTGCCGCCTCGTCGATGAGACGGCCCTTGATGAAGCGGTCTAGATCGAAGGGGCGGCTGATCTCGTGGTGTTGTCCGGTGGCCAGTAGATGGGCCAGGAGCCAGCCGCCTGCAGGGATCGCCTTGAAACCACCGGTGCCCCAGCCGCAGTTGAGGTAAAGCCCCTCCACCCCTGGCGCCGGGCCGATGACGGGCGAACTGTCAGGGACCACGTCGACCACGCCCGCCCATTGGCGCAAGAGTTTCAGCTGTGCGAAGGCCGGAAACATCTCAAGTAGCCCCGCAACCACCTTTTCCTGTGCAGGAAGGTTGCCCTTCTGCCCGTGTGTCGGAACCCGGTCGAGCCCGCCGCCGAAGACCAGCTCCCCCTTGTCGGACTGGCTGACATAGGTGCCGGTACCGAGGTAGAGAAGGACCGTATCAAGGCAGGGTTTGACCGGCTCAGAGACGAAGGCCTGCAATGCGTAAGTATGGATCGGCAGATGCACACCAGCCCCGGCCACAAGTCCGGGCGTGGCGCCCGCGGCGGCCACCGCAAGGCGCTCCGTCCTGATTTCTCCGAGCGACGTCGCTACGCCCTTCACGCTGCCGTTCTCGATCCGCAGGTCGGTCACAGCGCAGTTCTCGATGATGTCGACCCCGAGTGCGCTTGCCGCGCGGGCATAGCCCCAGGCGACCGCATCATGCCGCGCGATCCCGGCGCGCCCCTGCCAGATGCCGCCGAGGCAGTGATAGCGCGCGTCTGCCGTCTGATTGAGGAGCGGCAGGCGTGCGATCGCCTCCTTCGGGCCCATCAGTTCGCCATCGACACCATTCAGCATCATCGCATTGGCGATGCGGGCACAGATTTCCATCTGTGCAGGTGTGTGCGCCGCGATCAGCATGCCGCGCTGACTTAGCATGACGTTGAAGTTCAACTCCCGGCTCAGGCCCTCGTAGAGCCGGAGCGCCAGATCGTAGAGCGCGACGCTTTCAGGATAGAAGTAATTCGACCGCACGGCCGTCGTGTTGCGCCCGGTATTGCCACCGCCGATCCAGCCTTTTTCCAGCACGGCGACGCGCCTGATCCCGTGGTTCTTCGCCAGGTAGTAGGCGGTAGCAAGACCATGGCCGCCACCCCCGATGATCACGGCGTCGTAGGCGGGTTGCGGTGTCGCCTTCGCCCAGGCTGGGCGCCAGCCGCGGTGACCTCGAAAGCCCTCCCGGAGCAAGGCGAGGGAGCTGTACCGTGTCGTCACCTACTTGCCTCGGCAATTGCCCAAGCGCGGAATGTCTCCACCTCCTCGGGCGTGGCTGTCTTGCCTGTGAACCCGAGCAGGTAACCCTCCAGCCGAGACATGCGGATCCGCATCGGCTCGCTCTGGTCGAGCGCATGGTATCCGAGCTGCATGAAATAGAGGATGCGCGCCCGCGCATCGGCTTCGTAGTCGGAATAGCCGTGGCGTCGGAACATCGCGGCCACCGCCGCCAGCCGCGTGTCGTCGGCCCGGTCTATGACCCGGCGGACCGACCCGTCGCGGCGAGCCCATTCGCGGACCGCGAAGTCGAGCCGCTGGTCGAACAGCTCCGGGTCGACGAAGCAGCGGAAGAAGTTGCAGACCGCCCCGGTTATGGTCTGGACCGGCATCTCGCAATGCCGCACCAGAATCGCGGTGTTCGTCGTTTCCCAGTCCGCCAGCAGCGCATCCAGGAGGTCCTTGCGGCTCTTGAAATACCAGTAGAACGAGGATCGGGCGACCTGCAGTCGTTCGCCTATGGTCAGAACCTTCACCTCTGCGACGCCGTCGGATACGAGGATATCCCGCGCAACGTTCAACCAATCCTCACGCGTGACGCGCGGACCGGTGTTTGCATCTTCGCGCTGCAATTTCACGATCTTGCCGTTGCCACGTGTCATCATCAGCTCTCCGGCGGGGCACCGCCATCGGCAGTGCGGCGCGTGATGTAGTCGTTCATTGCCTCTATCCTGCCGGGGTCGAGAGGCGCACGCCAGTCCTCTGCGACGATACGTTTCCAGATCCCCGTCGCACGGCTACTGGCGTCAGGTGCGCCGCGTTCGGTCCAGGTGCCGAAGTTCGACCAGTCGGCGACGATCGGCTCATAGAATTCCGTCTGATATCGGGCCATGGTCTGGGTCGTGGCAAAGAAGTGCCCGCCGGGGGCGACCTCGGCGATCGCGTCAAACCCGATCTCTTCAGAGCCGCAGGCGGTTTCCGCGCAAAGTTCGGCGACCATCTGAAGCGCCTCGATATCGGTGATCATCTTTTCGTAGCTGATGCTCAGCCCGCCTTCGAGCCAGCCAGCAGCATGGATGATCGTGGTCGCGCCGGCCATGAGGCAACCCCAGAGCGCGAACTGTGTTTCATGCGCGGCCTGTGCATCGTTGATGTTGCCCGCCGAACCGGTGGCGCAACGCCATGGCAAGCCGATCAGCCGCGCAAGCTGCCCGGCGGCGAGCGAGGCCTTGAAGTGCTCGGGCGTGCCAAGGGCTGGCGCGCCCGACTTCATGTCCACATTCGACGTGAAGGTGCCGTACATGACCGGCGCACCTGGCCGGACAAGCTGACTAAGGGTGATCGCCGCCAGCGCCTCGGCGTGGCTGAGCGTGATCGCCCCCGCCACCGTGATCGGTGCCATTGCCCCCATGAGCGTAAAGGGAGTGACGATTGCCACCTGGCCCGCGCGGGCGAAATCCATGAGGCCCTGCGCCATCGGAATGTCGAGCTGGCGCGGAGAGTTGGTGTTGATGATCGTGTAGCAATGCGGATCGGCCGCGAAGGCCGCATCGTCGAGACCCCGGGCGATCTTCAGCAGTTCGAAACTGTCCCGCACCTGTGGCGTGCCGCGCGAGAAGACGAAGGGCACCTTGTCCGACAGTTCGATCTGTGCCTTCATCGTCGCGTAGTGACGGAGATGAACCGACACGTCCTGCGGCTCCACCAGCGGTGGCACCATGTGCAGCACGTCGAACGCCTGTGTCAGTTGCACAAGCTCTCGGAAATCGCGCTCGGTTCCCGGCCTCCGCCCGCGCTCCAGGTCGGTAGCATGGGGGCAGCCCGCACCCGGCTGGAATGTCAGGCTGCCAAGTTCAAGCAGAAGGTCACGCCCTGGCGCGGCGCCCCGCATCGTGATGCTGCGCGGCGCCGCGGCCAATGCGGTTGCGACGATCTCTCGGTCAAGGAAGACCATTTGGCTGTCTTCGTCGACCCGCGCGCCTGCGGCACGAAAGACCGCCCGCGCCTCGGGCAGAAGGACACGGACGCCAAGCTCTTCAAGGACACGCAGGGACGTGTCATGCATTGCCGCGATCTGGTCGTCCGAAAAGACCCGCATCTGCGGGAAAGGATTACGGAGTTTCCGGTAGTTCGTTTCGCGGTGGGTTTGCGTCTGCTGGTCGCTGGCGCGTCTGCGCCCGGTTCGATGCGCGTCCCTCATCTCGCCTGTTCCCGTCGCTGGAAACGCACCATCTGGCGCGTAACGTTGTCGAAATTAGCGTTGACGCCAAGCTCGGCGGAACCGGTCAGCTCGACCGCGGACGTTTGCGTCAGGATCGCGCGCGCTGCGATACGGGTCTCCAGCCGTGCCAGGGTAGCCCCAAGGCACATATGCATCCCCTGTCCGAAGGCGAGGTGGCGGTTGGGTGTGCGGTCTGGCCGAAAATCGTCCGGGGCGTCGAAAACCTGCGGATCGCGGTTCGCAGCCGTGAGCCAGACCACGACACGGCCCCCCTTCGGGATCGAGACCCCGTGCATTTCGATATCATCCAGTGCGAAACGGTCTATGTTCCGGATCGAGTTGCGCATCCGCAGCGTTTCCTCGACGGCACCGTCGGTCAGGTCGGGCGTCGCCCGCAGCCGCGCGGCCTGCTCGGGAAAGGCATCAAGCAGGCGCACGAAATTGGTGATCAGGTTTGTCGTCGTCTCGTTCCCGGCGAGCAGAAGAAGCATCGCCATCGACAGAAGTTCGCTCTCCGAAAGCCTTTCGCCCTCGACCTCCAGATCGCGAAACGTCGCGAGCAGGCTGTCGCCCGCGGCGGGGCGAGACAGGAAGTCGCGGAAATAGGCTGTCATCTCCTCCGCCGCCCGGCGACCGCGTTCGGCAAGCGCAGGGTCCAGTTTCTCCAGCCATGTTACGGCGCCGGAATTGTCGCCCAGAACCGCCGTCCAGCCGCGGATGCGCGCCATGTCGGCTTTCGGCAGACCGAGTACCGCACAGATCATGGCCACGGTGATATGCGCTGCGAAATCCTCGACAAGATCAAATTCGCCGGCGGACAGCGCGAAGTCCATCCGCTCCTCCACGACGCTTTCCACCGCCGGACGAAGGGCTTCGATAGCCTTGGCCATGAACACGCGATTGGCCAGCATTCGCAGGCGGCGGTGCTTTTCACCCGTGGCTGAAATCATGTTGTTGAAGAGGAAGGCGACGTTGGCATCGGCCAGATCGCCACCACCCTGCAAGTTGCGATCAGAAGAAAAGAGGTCTGGTTTCAACAGCAGATCGCGCACATCCTCGTAGCGAAAGACGTGCCAGCTTTCTGTCAGGCCGGGTGAAAGCCTGAAAACTGGATGGTTCTCGCGCATATAGGCCAGTATCGGATAGGGATCTGCGCGGAAGCGCTTGCTGGCCAGTGCGTCGAAGTCGGATTCCAACCCCTTCATCTTATCCCCGCATTGCCATGCCGCCCGGGTCATATGGAGAGGGCGCGATCACTCGGGCGGACCGTTCCTGCCCGACGATATGCATCGTCAGTTCTGTTCCGATCTCATGCGCGCCCGCGTTGATCATCGCGAGCGCATAGGACTTGCCGGTCGTATGGCCGTAGCCGCCAGAGGTTACGAACCCGACCCGTCTTCCGTCCCGCCAGATGGGTTCGTAACCCGAGGCATCTGCATCCGTCGCGTCCACCTGAAGCATTACGACGCGGCGCGCCGGGCCGTTGCTGTCGCGTTCGGCCAAGGCGGCGGCCTTGCCGATGAATTCGCCCTTGTCCCACGCGATCCAGCGATCCATGCCTGTTTCGGCGGGCGTGTAGGCCTGGGTGAATTCGCGGCTCCAGATACCGAAGGACTTTTCGAGCCTAAGCGAAAGGAGCGCGTTGAAGCCGACCTCGCGCAGGCCATGGTCGGCACCCGCGCCCAGAAGCATCCGGCGCAGCGCGATGTGTTCGGCCGCCGAGCAATGAATCTCATAGCCAAGCTCGCCAGTCACCGAAAGGCGGCCAATCCTGGCGCGGATCAGACCGATATCGAAGGTGCCACAGCCCATGAAGGGCAGATTGGCGATCGGGCCATCGGTCAGCTTTTCGATCACGGCGCGGCTGTTTGGGCCTGACAGGCTGAAGCCGACGGTTGCATCCGAAACGTCGCGCAGGTTCACCCCCTCGCCCGCATGATCTGCAAACCAACGCATATGCCAGGCGCGCAGGTAATAGCTGCCCATGATCCACCAGGTTCCATCGCCCCAGTTGAAGACGGTCAGGTCGCCCTTGAGCTTCCCCTCTTCCGAGAGCATCGGCGCCAATCGCGCCCTGCCAGGTCCGGGCAGTTTGCAGGCCATCACCCGGTCGAGCCATGCCTCCGCGCCCGGGCCCTTCACTTCGAAGCGCGAGAAACCGGAGATGTCGAGGAGCCCGACTGCCTCGCGCACCGCGCGGCATTCCTCGGCCACGAGCGGGAAGGCGTTCGACCGCTTCAGCGTCGGCTTTTCCTCAAACCCCTCAGGCGCGAAATAAAGCGGCACCTCCAACCCGTAGCTCGCGCCCCAACGGCACCCGGCAGCGGTCATCTCGCTATGCGCGGGCGCCATCTTCAACGGCCGGCCCGCCGGAAGCTGTTCGTTCGGATAGGTCATGACGAAGCGGCGCGTGTAGAACTGGCCCGTGGTCTGGCGGATGTATTCCTTGTTCTCGGCGAAAGCGCCGTAGCGCGCCACGTCCATGCCGAAGATATCCGCCTCCGGTTCACCCTCGACGATCCATTCAGCCAGGGACTTTCCGACACCGCCGCCCTGCAGAAAGCCCGCCATGACCGCGCAGGCACACCAGTAGCCGGGCTTGCCGCGCACCGGTCCGACCAGCGGGTTGCCGTCGGGCGAGAAAGTGAAAGCGCCATTGACCCATGTCTTGATTCCAGCCTTCTGCAGCACCGGATAGCGCTCGAAACCGAGGGTCAGTTCGCGCTCGATCCGGTCGGGATCTTCCTGCTGAAGCTGAAAGCCGTAGTCCCAGGGCGCGCCGTCCATCATCCAGTGCTGGTGGTCGACCTCGTATATGCCCAGAAGCATCCCCTTCTGGTCCTGCCGCATATAGGTGAAGCCTTCGAGGTCGACGACCAGCGGGACCTCGTGGTCCAGCTCGGCCAGTTCAGGGATGGTCTCGGTGATCAGGTAGTGGTGGTTCAACGGCGAGACCGGCAGTTCGATCCCCGCCATCCGGCCGACCTGCTTGGCCCAGAGACCGGCGGCATTGACCACATGTTCGCAGGTGACAGTGCCCTTCTCGGTCACGACCTGCCAGCCGTCCGCCGTCTGGTTGAGTTCCAGAACACGGTTGTGCTCGACCACGGTCGCGCCGCGCTTCTTCGCGGCTCCTGCATAGGCCTGCACTGTGCCGGTCGTATCAACATAGCCCTCGCGGTCGGCCCACATGCCGCCGAGTATGCCGTGGGTGGACATGACCGGACACTTTTCCCTGGCTTCCTCAGGCGTGATCAGGCGCACGTCCTCGATTCCGATCGACTGGAAGGTGCGATAGGCCGATTGCAGCCATTCCCAGCGGTCGGGTGTTCCCGCGAGCGTCATGCCGCCCGTCATGTGCATGCCCACGGACTGGCCGCTTTCTTTCTCGATCTCGCTCAGAAGGTCGATCGTGTAGGCCTGCAACGAGGCAATGTTCGGATCCGCGTTCAAGGCGTGAAAGCCACCTGCCGCATGCCACGATGACCCTGCCGTCAGCACAGAACGTTCGATCAGACAGACATCCGTCCACCCCAGCTTTGCCAGATGATAAAGCACGGAGGTCCCGACAACCCCACCCCCGATCACGACGACCCTGTAGTGCGACTTCATGCGGAAGTTCCCTTTCTGGCAGATGTAGCCGAGTCGTAGCAGTGAACTTCACAGGCTGTCCAGACAGAAGTGAACGGAGGCTTTCTGCAAATAATTTGACAAGTTTGATGTGATTTCAGAGAAATATGTACACTCATGTACACTAATGCCATGCTTGCTTTCGTCAATCTGGGAGGATCGGAAATGAAAGACGCATTGACCGGACAGCTGCACCCCCTTGTCGCCATGTATGCGCGCGAACATGCGGCCGGCGAGATGAACCGAAGAGAGTTCCTAGCCCGTGCGACTGCGCTTGGCACGTCTGCGGCGGCGGCCTATGGCGCCATTGGCCTGACCTTGCCGACTGCGGCTGAGGCAGCCCCGGCGCGCGGCGGCACCTTGCGTGTCAACATGGAGACCAAGGCGCTGAAAGACCCGCGCACTTGGGATTGGACGGAGTACGCCAACTTCTGCCGCGGGTGGCTGGATTACCTCGTCAACTTCAATCGGGACGGGTCGGTCAGCGGCAGCCTTCTGGAAAGCTGGGAAGCCAACGAGACCGCGGATCAGTACACGCTTCACCTGCGTCAGGGTGTGACCTGGAGCAATGGCGACGCCTTCACCGCCGAGGATGTGCTTCACAACTTTGTCCGATGGGCCGATGGCAACGTCGAGGGCAACTCGATGGCGACCCGTGTCGCAGCTTTGCAGAATCCCGAGACGAAGCAGCTGAATGACGGCTCGGTCGAGATCATCGACGACCACACGCTGCGCCTGAACCTTCTGACCTCCGACATCTCGATCATCGCGGCCCTGTCCGATTACCCGGCGGCGGTCGTGCATCGCAGCTACGACAGCGGCGACCTTCTCGACAATCCGATCGGGACGGGTGTGTATTACCCGGAAAGCTACGAGGTCGGCGTGTCCGGCGTTCTGGTTCGCAATCCCGACCTCACGCATTGGCGGGGCGGCGGCTGGCTCGACCGGATCGAGTTCATTGACCTCGGCACCGATCAGTCCGCACTTCTTGCCGCCGCAGAAAGCGACGAGATCGACCTGACCTACCGGACAGATGGCGACTATGTCGAAGCGTTCGACTCCATCGGCTGGAACCGGACCGAAGTCGTGACGGCCAACACCATTGCCGTGCGGTTCAACCAGCTGTCGGCGCCCTACGACAATCGCGATGTGCGCAAGGCAATTCAGATCGCTGTATCGAACGCGCAAGTGCTCGAGCTTGCGATTTCCGGTCTGGGCCTTCCGGCGGAGAACCACCATGTCTGTCCGATCCATCCCGAATATGCCGAGCTTCCGCCGATGCCGCACGATCCATCTGCCGCCAAGGCCATGATCGACGCGGCCGGGCACGGTGACACAGAGTTCGAACTTATCTCGATCGACACCGACTGGCAGGCCAACACCTGTGACGCGGTGGCGGCGCAGATGCGTGATGCGGGTATCAACATCAAGCGCACGATTCTGCCGGGCTCGACCTTCTGGAACGACTGGACGAAGTACCCGTTTTCGGCCACCGAATGGGGACCCCGGCCGCTCGGCGTACAGGTGCTCGCACTGGCCTACAAGTCCGGCGTGCCATGGAACGAAAGCGGCTTTGCGAACGAGGAATTCGACGGGTTGCTGACCAAGGCCCTGTCCATCGCCGATGCCGACGCGCGGAGAGAGGTCATGAAGCGGCTGGAAGAGATCATGCAGGAAGAGGGCGTGATGATCCAACCCTATTGGCGGTCTGTCTTCAACCATTCGAACGGCAGGTTTGCGGGCGTTGACGTGCATCCGTTCTACCAACTCGACCTGCACGACATCCACCTTTCCGCTTGATTTCGGCTTGAAACGACAACTGCCGGAGCCGTCTCTGGCGGCTTCGGTCCCGATGCAAGGCTCAGGATCCGGCAGTCGGCTTTCTCGGCGACCCGTCGAACATTGCTTTGGCCTTGATGTGGATTGCACATAATCGTCCGGTCTGACCGCTATCCGTTCCTGCGCCAGGGGAGCAGGTCGTCGACCTTTGTGATCTTGTAGTCCGGGATGCCGGCAAGAGTGTGGGGATCGACGGCGTTGAGTTTGGCCGTTTCGACCAGGGTGTATGCGATAGCGGCGGCCTTCCCGCCCGCAAAGCTCAAAGACAAGGCAGAAAAGCTGCAGGCGAGGAAGGAAGCGTTGACCGAGTTTCTCGACCATGCCGACGAGGGGCAGCCGTTGCTGCACCCGAGCATGGCGCAGATGTATCAGGATCGGATATCGGAGCCCTACGAGAACCTGCAATCCGAGGAAGATCCTGGCGCCGACGTCGACGTGCTTCGATCACTGACAGATGAATTCGCCTCGTGCCCCGGAACGGCGAACTCTCCATCGTCCTTCGCGGCGACCTGCGGGGATCCTGAGCTTTGCAGCCGGAAAGGAAAACCCCGACCTCCTTTCGGTGGCCGAGGCTTTGGACAACCTGCTTTCGCAGCAATCGTTGGTTGCGGGAGGGCGCAGCAAACGCTCGCGGCGCGCGGGAGGCCCAAAAGCGAAAACCTCCGCGGCAGGACCGGCGGAGGCATCGCAAGTATCGTTGGTTGCGGGGGCAGGATTTGAACCTGCGACCTTCAGGTTATGAGCCTGACGA
>ERZ795053.560-NODE-560-length-47678-cov-7.627617_pt1 | contig 47678 bp, 46 predicted proteins | sample MGYA00375137_ERZ795053 | MGnify/ENA primary metagenome ERZ795053 (study PRJEB30182, sample SAMN05720284) | activated sludge metagenome | isolation source: Anaerobic digester | place: Hong Kong | collected 2014-12-17 ... | reverse complement strand
CAACCCTTCTCTGTAGTGGGCCCACCTCCCGATAGCTATCGGGATTGAACCTGGGACCACCTGTCCCGATCCCGATAGTTATCATGACGGGAGAGTCAGGTGCTCGATTTTTTGATTATTTTGTCGATTAATTCCGGATAAACCTTCAAGTTTCTGATGTATTTACTGCTTTTTTGAGATTTGATATAACGTTCAATTCTAACAGCATGAGCAAAGTCAGTTGCAGGAATAGAAATGAAAAGTTTCCAATCGTTAGTTACAGCAGTAAACCGATGGCTTCCATATAGGTGTAAATTATGTTTTCGGATCCTATTGTCAAGATTATCCTGAGTAGCACCAATGTAGAACTTCCCAAGCTTTTCGCTAAAAAGAATGTAACAACAGGCTTTCATGGTTTAAAAATAAAAAAAAGGGTTGAATACCAACCCTTCTCTGTTGTGGGCCCACCAGGACTTGAACCTGGGACCACCTGATTATGAGTCAGGTGCTCTAACCAACTGAGCTATAGGCCCATTAATTTAATAACTTCTTCTGGACCACCTGTCCCGAAAGCTTTCGGGAGAGTCAGGTGCTCTAACCTCCCGATAACCATCGGGATGAGCTATAGGCCCATTAATTTATTGTTTTCTGTTCGGGCCACCTGTCCCGAAAACTTTCGGGAGAGCTAGGTGCTCAACCTCCCAAAACTATCGGGATGAGCTAAAGGCCCGGTAAACAAAATTTTATTCCCTGCGTTTGGAAATAGGGGTGCAAATTTACAACTTTGCATTTCAATTTCAAAAACAAAATTCAAAATATATGGAAGGTTCCGAACCTGGTATACCGGATATTAAAAATATCATATTTGATTTTGGAGGAGTAATCATCAATATTCACCATGAGCGTGTTGAAAATGCATTTAAAGCCATTGGTGTTAAAGATTTTGAACGATTATTCAATCAGGCTTCACAATCCGATTTATTTCAAAAGCTCGAAAAAGGTGAAATCAGTGAGCAGGAATTCAGAGATGAAATCCGTGATATTACCGGATTGAATATTAATGATGAAGATCTTGACCACACCTGGAACCAGATCATTGGTGAATATCCCCCGCATCGTATTGATCTTTTGAAAAACTTAAGATCCAATTACCGGCTTTTTTTGTTAAGCAATACCAATAGCATCCACTTTCGATATTATATATCCATGTTTCAGGACCAATTTGGTTTTGCATTTGAATCGTTATTCGATGGTGCATACTGGTCGTTTCAGTTTGGAATGCGTAAGCCCGATCCTGATCCTTATCTGCATCTTCTCAAACAGGAAAATCTCCAACCCGGCGAAACTTTATTTATTGATGATTCTGTTCAAAATATTCATGCTGCCCGGAAATTGAATATTTTAGCGCTTCATTTAAATGATCAGCAGGATATTTCTACTCTTTTTAAAAACGCTTTACTAATCCCAGAACTAGTAAAGTCGATGATATAATTATTTAAAAGATGTCTTCATTAAAATTTTTTTTACCAAGACTAATCGAACGACCTGTAATAATTCAATTTCTGGTACTGCTTCTGCTTATCCTTGTTAGTACAGTCATATTTATGGCAATTGGAACGCTGGTGGCTCTTCCTTTTTATGGAAAAGAGGCCTTTGCGTATCTAAGTAACATGAATTTCTCCAACAACGATGAACTGATCAGTTTCCTGAAATATTTTCAGGTGGTTAATCAAATCGGGGTTTTTATTGCTCCTGCAATCCTCTTTGCTTATCTGTATAACCGCCGAGCTGCAGCTTATTTGCATACAAACAACGGTTTTGGTTTACAGTTTTTTATTCTTTCGGTTGTGTTGATCATTATGGTTATCCCTTTTATAAACAGGCTTGTTGAGATCAATGAGCAAATGCAACTACCTGGTTTTTTATGGCGTATTGAGTCATGGATGCGAAGTAGCGAGGATCAAACCCAGGAACTCACCTCAGCATTTTTAAATACCAACACGATCTCCGGTTTAATTATTAATTTATTTGTGATTGCCCTTTTAGCTGCCCTCAGTGAAGAATTATTATTCAGGGGAGTCATTTTGCAATTGTTTTATAAATCATACAGAAATATCCATGTTGCGGTGCTTTTCAGTGCCATACTTTTTAGTGCACTTCATATGCAATTTTATGGTTTTTTACCAAGGACCTTATTGGGTATTATATTTGGGTATTTATTCGTTTGGTCGGGCAGTATCTGGATTCCAATTATTTTACATTTCATTTTTAATGGCATTTCTGTAGTTGCTGCATATTTATTTGCCAACGGGAATATTGAAACCAATTATGAGGCGCTGGGGACTAATCAAAACAACCTTATTGTGCTGGCAAGCGCTATCGGTTCACTTGCTGTGATGTATCTGCTCAATCGCCGGATGGTGAAATTTGAACCGCAATAATCCCCTTATTTATTTGCAAGATTTTTTCGGGTAGAATAATTGATTTTTAAAGCATTGGCTTTTCTAAGCTCCTGCTTTATGTCAGTAACTATACCCATTTTGGTATCCTTATGAACTTTCAATGAGGTGGTTAAAAACTTGCGTTCATCTTCAGGTCGGTTGATAATTATTGTTGTTGCCCACTCGCTGATTTCGTGTAAGCCTGATATGAACTGGTCATTGATCTGAATGCGTGTTTCATCGCCATATTTTTTATTTACCGGTGGCCCAATGTAAATGTATTCTACCAATGATTTTTTTTCAAGCCGTTGCACCTCGGTAGCATCAGGAGGAATTACTTTTACAAGTAATTTGGTATCGCGCATGGTGGTAGTTACCATAAAGAAAAAAAGCAACATAAAAATGATGTCGGGTAATGAAGCAGTTGAAATTTCCGAATTTCCCTTAGCTGACTTTTTGAGTTTCATTTTCATATTAATTTCCTCCTATTATAGCGGGTTCAGCCTCAGAAATGGCCATTGGAAATTGCTTTTGAACAGCTTTTAGTTTTGCTTCATCCGAAAGTTGACTGTATCTGATCCCAAATTGTTTTTCAGAAAAATCTTCTCTTAACTTATTGATTGCAGCAGCAAGTTCGTTTTGTACCCTAACATACATTTCATAAGATGTTCCGCGGTCGTTTTTTAGGCTGATAATTCCTTTTGAAACGTAAACTTGCTGTCCTAACAGGGGGATCGCTTTGGGCTTCTTTTCAGGCATGGAAGGCGGTGTTTCTTCAATTCTGAAATCATCATTGGCAAGAAATTCTGCAACAAGTTGCCTGATATCTTCTACCTGAACTTCATTTTCGTTAACCTGGATTCGATCGGATTTATTGATCCAGATATTCATCAGGTTTCTTCTTTCAACAATTATTTTTGTTGAGTCCAGCAAGGGAGGTGGTAAAATTCTGGTGATTCCAACATCCACATCCATGGTGGTTGTTACCAGGAAAAAAATAAGCAGGAGAAAGGCAATATCAGCCATTGAACCTGCAGAGATTTCAGTGATTTTTTTTGACATGGCTTGTGTTTATTATTTAACTCACAAACCTTGTATTTTAGTATTTCAAAATAAAAAAGGAGGTGATTGGGTATCACCTCCTAAAAATGATTAATTTATTCACATGACTACTTTTTAGAGTCTTGTTTTTTTGCAGTAGAATAGTTTATTTTAAATGCTCCTACTTCACGTAATTCCTGTTTAACATCGGTAACAATACCCATTTTGGTTTCTTTGTCAACCTTCAGGGAAGTAGTGATTAATTGCTTTTCTGATTCATCCCGTTGCGACCTTCCAAGTTCAATAAACTCCCGAATATCTTTTACTTCGGCAAACTGGTCATTAAGCTGAATACGCGAATCCGTACCAAGCGCTTTTCGTTGTGGAGGGCCAATGTAAATATAATCCACAAGGGATTTCTTTTCCAGTTTTTGAACCTCTGTGGCTTGCGGAGGAGTAATCCTAACAAGCAACGTAGCCTCACGCATGGTGGTTGTTACCATAAAGAAAAACAGCAACATAAAAATAATATCCGGTAGCGACGCCGTGGAAATACCCGGCGTTCCTTTACCTCCTTTTTTCTTAAATTTTGCCATTTTATTTACCTCCTATGTCTTCTGGTTCCGCTTCAGAGATAGCAACAGGAATTGCCTTCTGAATAGCCTTAATTTTATCTTCATCCGTGAGCTGGTCGAAACGCATTCCAAAATAATCCTGTGTCATTTCATCCCTGAGCTCCCGGATGGCTGCAGCCAGCTCATTTTGTACCTGTATATACATGTCATAGGAAGTACCCCTATCGTTCTTGAGCGATATAATCCCTTTTGATATCCACACATTTCCACCAAGCAAAGGAATATCCACTTCTTTCTTTTCAGGACGATCCTCTGGTACAGCACCGCTCTTCAGGTTTTTATTGGCTAAAAACTCTTTCGCTTGTCTGCGTAAATCGCGAACATCACCTTGTTCGCCATTCACTAACAAACGGTCGTTTTTATTAACCAAAACCTTAAAAATATTCCTTTCTTTAACTTTGATATCTTCCATATCCTCCGGAGGAGGTGGGGGCAATTTCCTTGTGATACCGCTATCAGTATCCATAGTTGTAGTTACCAGGAAGAAAATCAGCAAGAGGAAAGCGATGTCTGCCATTGAGCCGGCATTTATTTCATTAACTGGTCTTGCCATAATGTTTTAAATTTTATTTAAATAATCCGGCAATACCGGAGAAAATGATTGAAACAACTGCAATACCGCCTACAATGTAGGTAAAGTATAAGGCTCCACCAACCAGGCGGGAAACCTCTTTGGTAGTTTTCAATTCTTCAAGTCTTACAACGTTAAATGTATTATCAGCAATGCTGTAACAAATAAATCCTAACACCACCAGTCCAGCGATTCCAGCCAAAATTTTCAATGCATTTTTTGGATTCTGGATCATGAACATTACTGGAAATAATATTGCCAGGAAAGTAGTGAGAATAATTGCTACATAGGCCAGATATGCATAGTTGTCAAGAACGCTGCTTCCTACCAAACCCTCTTCTCCCTTAATTAATACCAAAATCTGTAAAATCACAGCAAGGGCGATCAGGACCAGCATTACTCCTTTGAATATGTTCAAAATAGTTTTATCCATGATCTGTTATTTTTGAGTGTGTTTAGCAAGTATGTCAACAAAAGTGATAGAGCTGTCTTCCATATCATTTACAAGGCTGTCAATTTTTGAAACCAGGTAGTTGTAAAAGATCTGCAGAATGATCGCAACGATCAAACCGAATACAGTTGTTAACAAGGCTACTTTGATACCATCAGCAACAATGGTAGGAGAAATATCACCTACAGCTGCGATTTTGTCAAAGGCCTGAATCATACCGATTACTGTTCCCATAAATCCAAGCATGGGCGCCAGAGCAATAAATAATGAAACCCAGCTTAATCCTTTTTCCAAACGACCCATTAATACGCCACCATAAGAAATAATTGATTTTTCAACTACATCAAGTCCTTCATTGAAACGATCAAGACCTTGCAGGAAAATACCGGCAACCGGGCCACGTGTGTTTTTACAAACCTCTTTGGCTGCTTCAATGCCACCATTTTCAAGTGATGTTTCAACTTTATTAAGCAGTTTTTGGGTGTTGGTGGTGGATAAATTCAGGTAGATAATCCTTTCGATAGCAAGTGCCAGACCGAGGATCAGGGTAAGCAATACGATTCCCATAAACCCGGGACTACCTTCAATAAATTTTTCCTTCAACATCTGATGGAATGATTGTGGTTCATCGGCTTGTTCTTCCATAGGGGCTGGAGTTACTGCATTAGTACCTGCCATTGAAGTACTGTCATCAACCTTTGTTGAATCATTCTGCATCATTGTGGAATCCCCGTCCTCCGCCAAGATCACATTTGTTATTCCTAAAGTTAGCAAACCTGCTAATGTCAAAAAGGCAATTAATCTTTTCATTGTTACTTTTTATTGATTCGTAAATTATTTAACTTATTACCTAGTTTTTTTATTGTTTAAAGTCACGCTTGCGGAGAGAGAGGGATTCGAACCCTCGGTACGCTTTTGGCGTACACACACTTTCCAGGCGTGCACCTTCAGCCACTCGGTCACCTCTCCTTCTAAGTCATTTAGGCTCTTGAAGTTCGCGTTTAAACAGGGGGCTAAAGTACAAAAAAATTCATTTTCAAAACACGGAACAGTTATTTTTTTAACTGTTTACAGTCATTTCACCAACAATCGAAACATCTAATAAATTCAATATTTCCTGGCGATTTTCATAGTTGCCCAAAAGGAACATCAACTTGGTAATGGCGGCCTCAGTTGTAATGTCATGTCCGCTCACCACTCCTGCCGCTTTTAAGTGCACACTGGTGGCATATTTACCCATTTCCACCTTGCCCACCTGACACTGAGTTACATTAAAAATTATCAATCCCTTTTCAATCGACCTTTTTATCAAGTTAATAAACCAGGTTTCATCAGGTGCATTGCCTGAACCATACGTTTCTAAAATTAATGCTTTTAAACCCGGAATTTCAAGATGTGCCTGTATCACCTTTTCGCTAATTCCGGGATAAAGCCTCAGAATAGCCACATTGGTATCGAATTTAGTGTACAACTTCAACTTTTTAAAATTCGGTTTGTGAATGGCAGCCCGGTTATACTCCACAGATACCCCGGCAGTAGCTAATTCAGGATAGTTTGAAGAACGAAAAGCCTCAAAATTCTGAGCATTGAATTTATGTGTGCGGTTTCCGCGGAATAGCTGATTTTCGAAACAGATACATACTTCCGGAACAACCGGCGTATCATCCTCTTTGGCAGCTGCAATTTCAACAGCCGTTAGCAGGTTTTCACGTCCATCGGTCCTGATCATTCCCAGGGGCAGTTGTGATCCGGTGAGAATGACCGGTTTGTTCAGATTTTGTAACATAAAACTTAGCGCAGATGCTGTAAAAGCCATGGTATCGGAGCCATGCAGGATCACAAACCCATCATAAAGTTCATATTTTTCTTCGATCACTTTTGCGATGGAAGCCCAGGTAGTTGGGTTCATATTGGATGAATCGATGAGTGGATCGAAACAAAAATGGTCAATATTGAAATTGAAGAGCCGCAAAGTTGGGATGAGGTCAAACAAGTCATCGAAGTTTACGGGTTTGAGCGCTCCTGTTTTTTCATCCAGAACCATCCCGATGGTTCCGCCGGTGTTCAAAATTAATATGGATGGTTTTTCACGCATGATCGGTAAATTTAAAAAGATCGATGGCATTTTGAGTGGTGATTTTTGCAATTTCTTCCCTGTCAATATTTTTTATCTGGCTCAGGCGATTCGCCACCAGATTAATATAGGCGCTTTCATTTCGTTTGCCCCGAAAAGGTGTCGGCGCCAAAAAGGGTGAATCGGTTTCGAGTAAAATATGTTTAAGGTCAATTTCGGCAATCACTTTATCCAAACCCGAATTTTTAAAAGTTAACACACCTCCGATCCCAAGGTAAAACCCAAGATCAATTGCTTTATTAGCCTGCTCCAGGCTTCCGGTAAAACAATGAAAAACGCCTTTCAAACCAGAGCCGCGATAATCTTCCAAAACACTGAAAATTTCATCAAATGAATCCCGCGAATGGATCACAATCGGGATCTCGTTTTTCAGGGCCAGATCAATTTGAAACCGAAAAGCTTCTTCCTGTTGTTTTTGAAATGATTGATCCCAATACAAATCAATACCGATTTCGCCGATAGCAATAAAATTTTGTTTCTCAAACCAACCGGAAATGATCTCCAATTCTTCTTTATAATTTTCCTTTACCGAGGTTGGATGCAAGCCCATCATCGGAAAGCAATTTTCAGGGAATGCCTTACAAATCTCAAACATAGGATCTATCGAGCTGCTGTCGATATTGGGCAAAAGCATGTATTTTACATCCTGCTCAACGGCTTTTTTTACAACATTTGCCCGATCATCGTCGAAAGCGTTCAAATACAAATGGGTATGCGTATCAGTAAAAATCATGCTGCAAAAATATAGAATTGGTTAATCTGGTTGAAATAGTTTAACCGGTTAATTGGTAATTACAACTGTGTATTTGTAAAATATATTTTTCTAATTTTTTATCCTGAAAATAATAGTCGCTTATAAATCTTATTTTTGAAAAAAATTGCATTGCGTAAATTTCTGCTCATACGATTCAGTTCAATCGGCGATATAGTGCTCACCTCGCCCGTTATCCGTTGCTTGAAGCAGCAAATTGAGGGGGCTGAAATTCATGTGCTTACCAAGTCGGCCTTTCAAACTGTTTTGGAATCCAATCCTTACATTGATAAAATTTACACGATCAAAGAAAAGATCAGCGAAGTTTTGCCCGATCTGAAAAAAGAGAATTTTGAGCAGGTCATCGATCTTCATAAAAATATTCGATCCAAAGGGGTGGTGATGAACTTAAAAAAACCAGGCACCTCTTTCGATAAACTTAACAGGCAAAAGTGGCTGATCGTTAATTTGAAGACTAATAAACTTCCCAATATCCATATTGTCGACCGGTATTTCCAGGCGGTTAAAAATTTGGGTGTAAAAAATGATCTGAAAGGGCTGGATTATTTTATTCCGGAGCGGGATGAGATTAAAACTTCGGATATGCCTCAAGGATTTCGCAATGCATACGTAGGATGGGTTATTGGAGGAAAACACAATACAAAAATTTATCCCGAGGAAAAAGTTATTGAAGCGATCAAACAATCGAATTATCAGTTCATTCTTTTGGGTGGCCCGGAAGATGCTGAAAAAGGTGATCGAATTGCACAAGCCTGTGACTCCAAAGTGTTTAATGCCTGCGGAAAGTACAATCTGAATCAGTCTGCTTCATTGGTAAAACAAGCTTCCAAAATTCTGACCAATGACACTGGATTAATGCATATTGCCGCCGCTTTCAAAAAGGAAATCATCAGTTTTTGGGGAAACACTATTCCTGAGTTTGGGATGTATCCTTACCTTCCGGGCGAGGAGGAAAAATCTACGATTTTGGAAGTGAAAAATTTATCCTGTCGGCCATGCAGTAAAATCGGTTTTGATAAATGTCCAAAGGGCCATTTTAACTGTATGAAACAAATTGACAAGGAGCAGCTTTTGGATCAATTATAACTTTCTTTTCTTATTGAGCAACATGATTAAAAAGCATAGTACTATCTGAAGCGTTCACCTGAAAATCTCCGCAGGTATCCCATCCACCAATACCGCCAAATTCACAAATTTTTGTACCTGAGCAATCGTATATAAATATCAGTTTATCATCGCAACTATAGCAGTCATCCACCCAAAAAACAGTTTCACCTTTATATTTCCAGGCAATGATCTGACCACCTATTGCGTTGGCTGTCATTTCCATCGTTGTTTTAATTTCTTTTAACCAGTCAAGATCATCAAGTGGATTTTGGGTTCCGCAATAGTTGGCAGGTTTGAGCTTTTCTTCTGTATTATTAGTGCATGCGTTACCTATAATTAAAATAAAAATGAAGGGGAGTATATGAGTTATTTTCATAGTTGGAATTTTCTGTTTAAATAACACATACAATGCCAAAGAAATGATCTTCAGATGTTTAAAATTTAATAAACGGATTATTCACTTTTTCATATCCAATGCTGGTTTCCGGGCCATGGCCGCAGTAAACCTTGTAATCGTCATCAAGGGTGAAAAGTTGCGAATGAATGCTGTTCATTAATTTGTCGAAATCACCCGTTGGAAAATCAGTGCGACCAATGCTATCTTTAAATAACACATCGCCGGTGATCACAAAATGCTGCTTTTCGTTGATAAAACAAACATGACCATCCACGTGCCCGGGTGTGTAAACCACCTTTAATTCCGAATGGCCAAATTGAATAATATCACCATGTTCGAGAAAATTTTCAGGCAGGACAGGTTGGGGAATATCAAATCCATAGATCTGTCCGTGACGCGGTGATTCCTTTAAAAACGGAAGACCCGCCTTATGCAGCTCAGGTTTCAGCTCGTAATTTTCACAAACAAAATTATTCCCAACTACATGATCCACATGGCAGTGCGTGTATAGCAAACGCACCGGTTTTAATCCTTTGGCCGAAATAAAAACTGTCATTTCACTGCATTCATGTCGATCCATACAACCCGGATCAATAATCAGGCATTCTTTGGTTTCATCATAAATTACAAAAGTGTTTTCCTGGAAAGGATTAAAAACGAATTTTTCAATTTTGATCATAAGCGAATTTTGATGCTGGCAAATATAACGGTTTCTAAACACGATAAATTCATTGTTGTTATTTTTGTAGAAAGCTGTAACAAAAGAAATAACCCGGCCGTCGTAGTTACAGTTGGTCGGAAAGAAATTAGCAAATGACTGCGGCAGAATACAATCAATGTGTAGATAAGCATGCTGACGGTGTTTACCGGTTTATCCTCAAAAATATCAGAAATGAGGAATATGCCCGTGATATTGTTCAGGATGCGTTTGCAAAAATGTGGGAAAAGGCACGCGATATTTCGTTTGGCAAATCGAAATCATACCTTTTTACAGCTGCATATCATACCATGATAGACGTAATCCGAAAAGAAAAGATCAAAACTGATATTGAGCAAGTACCCGAGGCGATTTCTTATACGGATTCAGTTTATACCGATTTGAAAGAGGTACTTGAGGAGGCGGTTGAAAAGTTGCCTGAAATACAAAGGTCGGTAGTGATGTTACGTGATTATGAAGGGTATTCGTACCAGGAGATTGGCGAGATTACCGGCTTGAACGAATCGCAGGTGAAGGTTTACATTTACCGGGCGCGGGTATTTTTAAAAAACTATTTGGTGAAGATTGATAATGTTATTTAGTTCAGAGCCTGCCCGCCTTCTGGCGGGTTCAGGGTTCAGCCCGCCTCCGCTGGTTGGCGAATTCGGGCGGGAGTTCAGGGTTTGAAAAAAAATGAGATTGTTTAAAAAATGAAAATTAACAAGGAAAACTACGAAATTTATTTTCTCGATTATTTCGAGAAGCGGCTGGCGCCGGAGCAGGTAGCTGAGCTGATGGTTTTCCTTGAACAAAATCCGGAGCTTAAAGCCGAATTTGATACTTTTGAACTGATCGAACTGGAAACTGAAAAAGTTGCGTCCGTCTCTTTTTCTAACCTTAAAAAGCAGGAATACAAAACCACCGGTTCGGTTGATGCATGGAACTACGAAGAAAAAATGGTGGCTTTTCTGGAGGGTGATCTGGATGAGAAGGGAAAAAGTGATGTCCAGCATTTTATTACCATCAATCCCAAAGCAAGGTTAGAACTTAACTTCTTCAGGAAAACCATCCTGCAACCTGAAAATATTAGCTATCCTAACAAATCCGAATTGAAGAAAGGCGGTGTATTGTTGCTTTTTAGAAGACCCTTATTTTATACTGTTAGCACCGCTGCCGCAATTATAATTTTGTTTGGCCTCTTTTCATTGCTTCGTCAGGGAGCTGAAGTTGAAAACCCAGCACCGATAACCAATGTTGAATTGCCCGCAAAAGTGCAGGAGCAAATCCCGGTTAATGAATCGCCTGTTGCTGCTCCTAAAGAACGGGAACAATTTGTTGCGGTGAATATTGGCATTGAGGAATCAACTCGCGAAATGGACGATCATGAACTTTTTGAGCCCATGCAAAGTTTACGCAGCCTTCATGTAAATAATATTCAAATAAGCTCGAATGCAAATCACCATCAGGCCCAGCCCATTTATGCGAATGCAGCAATCGATGTTACCCAATTTGAAGTTTTAGAAGCTGAAGAAAATCGTCCATCCTTTGCCGCCCGGTTTATTTCAGGATTGGCAAGCAAAGTTATCGGCAATCCCAATCCTGATAAAAAAACTATTCTGGAGCTTTCCGTTGAGGGTTATAATTTAATGGCCGATCGTGAGGTAGAAGTTGAAAAGGAAACCGATGAAGCAGGCAATGTTATTGCCTATAACGTCAGGGGCGATAATGTGGCTTTCACAAGAAAAGTCAAAAAACAGGGTGTAGAATAAATGCGTTGTAACTTTTGAATATGGCATCCCGTCACACCACAAAATCACAATAATAACTTTAAATTTTTAAACCATGAGAATTAAATCGATTTTATTAATTGTTGCAGTTTTAGTTGGAATAAATCTGCAAGCCCAGGAAAAAGGGAATAAAAATGTGGTTACTGAAGAAAGGACCATCAACGGATTTACCGGCCTGGTAGTTAGCGGAGCTGTTACTGTTCATTTGGAGCAGGATGCAGCTTTTTTGGTAAAAGTGGAAACCGATGATAATTTGCAGGACAATGTGATTACCGAGTTGGATGGAAATAAGTTGATCGTCAAATCCACCAAAATTAAAAATCCAACAAAATTGAATGTATATGTTCACATGCCCGAACTCAAGTATTTAAGGGCAAGTGGAGCAACCGATGTTGTTGGTAAATCAGTTTTCGAAACCGATGAAATGATCATCGTTGCGAGTGGGGCTGCTTCCGTTGAGCTAAACATTATGGTGGATTACCTTGAAACTGAAGTTTCAGGTGCAGCTGATCTTAAGTTAGAAGGTGATGCAAAAACGCATAAGCTTAATGTTAGTGGTGCAGGTTCATTAAATGCTGTTAACCTGCAAACGGAAAAGGCAATGTATAACCTGAGTGGTGCCGGTGATGCAAATTTAATGGTAACTGAGGAAATCAGCGGAACCAAAAAGGGAGCTGCGGATATATCTGTAGCTGGTAACCCGGCAAAATCATCGGTTCAGGGAGGTGACTGGGATGATGAAAATTATACTGTTCATTCAGAAAATTATTACGATTCGGTTAAAGTGAAAGTTGGGAAAATTAAAGTTGAGGTTTATGATGGTGATGATTCTGTAAGGGTGATTGTGGGTGACCGGGAATTTAAGGTGGATGATGAAGGAAATGTAAAATACTGGCGAAATAAAAAACCGAGGTTTAATGGTCACTGGGCCGGTTTCGATATGGGGCTGAATGGTTTTGTTAATACCGATTTCAACCAGAGCTTTCCTCCCGAATATGAATTCCTGGAATTGAGAATGCCAAAATCAGTAGCTGTTCACGTGAACTTTTTCGAACAAAATGTTGCGTTTTCAAAAAACCAGAAATGGGGAATGGTTACCGGGCTGGGTATTAACTGGAACAACTACCGCTTCAGTAAAAATACCCGCCTCGATCCGGATTCTTCCTACCTCATCGGATACCGAATGGATGGCATCAGCATTCGTAAAACCAAACTCACGGCCATGTACCTGAGCGTACCGCTGCTTTTTGAATTCCAAACTAACAGCGAGCACAAAAAAAACAGTTTTCATATCGGAGCAGGTATGATTGCAAGTGCCAGGTTATCGTCGCATACCAAAATATATTACGACGAACATAATAAAGAATACACCTTGTCGAGGTACAGTGCTGAATCGGGTAAATATGAATTGGTGGATAATATTCAAAATCCTGTTTCACCCAATAATTCGAAAACAAAAAACTTCGACGATTTTCACATGCAGCCATTCAAGTTTGATGCAACTGTGCGGATTGGCTGGGGTTTTGTAAACTTATTTGCTACCTATTCGGTGAACGAAATGTTCAAGAAAGGTAAAGGTCCTGAAGTTTATCCCTGGACCATCGGAATTACATTTGTTAATTTCTGATAGCGACCAACAGCTTAGAAATGGGAAACTGCCGCAAGCCGGTTGTTTCCTTTTTTTGTTAAGGCGTTTTTGGTTTTTTGATCTTCTTAAAGTACCAATCCTAAAGGTGTACAAATAGTTAAACAGTAAAATTGTTCAACCCCTTCAGGGTTGGACTTTTCCAGCATTTATCAACTGTTATTCACATTTAAGCCCTTCGGGCTTAATTGAAAACAACTGAAGCTAGAATAAAAACATGAAAGTAGGGAATTTCACCTTTAAGCTCATACGGTTATTTTACATGTTGACCTATAATCTTCGCGGGCTTTGCAACCCCGAAGGGGTTCAATTTGAATAACAAAACTTGAAAGAATAGAACAGCAACCCTGTAAGGGTTGAATTTGAATAACCTAAATCGATCAAAGTGCCTGCAACCCCGAAGGGGTTGAACGTTCGTAATAAACATTAAAAATAAAATAAGTAAAACAGAGATTCATATTATTTACCTTTCATAACTTGTCTGGCATTTGTATCAAAATTTTTAATTTTACACCCACAATAAATTACTTCCGGAGAATTAGTTAACTAAGATTAAACAATATGTCAGGACACAGTAAATGGTCAAAAATAAAACGGGCAAAAGGTGCTGCCGATGCCAAGCGCTCCAAGATGTTTTCAAAAGTAGTAAAAGAGATTACCGTTGCGGTAAAAGAAGGCGGGCCTGATCCGGACGGAAACCCAAGGTTGAGGTTAGCCATTGCCAATGCCAAGGGGATCAGCATGCCCAAGGACAATATCGAACGTGCCATTAGTAAAGGTAAAGAAAAGGATGGGGCCGATTTTCTGGAACTTACCTACGAGGGTTACCTGTCGCACGGGGTGGCTGTTTATGTGGAATGCACAACGGATAATCAACAGCGGACTGTAAGTTGGGTACGATCGGTTTTCAATAAATACAGCGGAAACCTTGGAACCAATGGCTCCCTGAGTTTTATGTTCGACCGGAAAGGTGTTTTTTTGGTTCCTGCCGGAAATCTGGATCATGATGAATTTGAGCTGGAAATGATCGATGCCGGGGCTGAAGATATTGAGTTTGACGACGGCTCATTTTCTGTAACTACTGCAATGGAAGATTTTGGTAAAATGCAGAAAAAACTGGAAGCACTTGGTGTGGAGCCCGAAAGTGCCGAGTTGCAGCGCATTCCGCACGAAACTGTGAAACTTGACGATGACAGTACCCGCAAAATTTTAAAGGTTATTGAAATATTTGAAGACGAAGATGATGTTCAAAATGTATTTCATAATCTTGAAGTTTCGGATGAGATCATGGAAGAAATGTAAAAAAATATTCTGGAAATACGAAACCCCGTTCATCGGGGTTTTTTTATGCTTTTTCGGTTCGGATGATTTTTATGACTTCGCGGATATTTAATAACCTGAGAGAAAGCGCAAGGATCACCGATAAAAACACCATCATAACAAGGTTGAGTTGCCATGCAAAGCCCATCAACGTTGAAAGATACCCCAGGCCATAAACCCCACCAACAAATATTGCGAGCGCAGCAAAATAGCGGAAATCTTTTCTAAATTTAAAAATGTAAAAGGATAAAATAATCTGCGCAATGGCCGTGATGCTTTGTGCACTCATACTCGCCCACGCCGACCCTACAGCTTCCATTTTGGGTACCAGCATAAAATTGACCGAAAGGCTCACTACCACCCCTGAAAAGGCAATAATATTAAGCACTTTAAGACTTCCGTTGGCAGTAAGCAGGGTTCCGAAAACATAGGTGGAGGCAATGGAAATATACCCAAACATCAGAATTTTAAAAATCTGCGATGATTCATCAATACGCAGTTGATATGCAGCCAGGGCCTCATCCTTATGATGCGGATATAACCATTGCATGATATCAGTGCTGTAAAAAAGGGTGGCAATGGCAGCAACGATGCTAATGGTAAAAAGCAGGGAAAATGAAAGTTTTGTAAGGTCTTCGATTGGTTCATTCTTCTTTATCATCCTCGAAAAGATTGGCAGAAGTAAAACCGAAAATAAAAACGAGATCATAATGGCAGCATCGAGCAGCCTGAAAGCCTGGGCATAAATTCCGGCCTGTAATTTCCCCGTATCATCCGGTAACAGCCGCTCAATGATCACCGCATCAATGCGGAAATATTGCGCCATTAAAAAAACCAAAAGTGCGTAAGGCATGCTTTTCCGGAGGATCATAACCAGGAAAGGAATGTTCCAGTTTAATTTCCGGAAGGCGGCTTTGCGGATCACAATTCCGATGGCAATCAGTGCTGTAAGCCCATAAGCGGCTGTTTGGGTATAAACAAACCATTCAATTTTAAAGTTTTCGCGCGTATCATGATTTAACAAAAGCACTCCGCAAAAGATGATCATCAACAATCGGTCAGTTACCGAAAGAACACTATCCGTTTTAAAGAGCAATAAACCGGATATATTTGATCGCAGATATAAAATAAAAGAAAGTAAAAACTGGTTGATAACCACCCAGCTCAAAATGTAAAACTGCTTCGAATCATAACCGGCAAAATACCCAACGATAAATGAAACAGCGAGGTAAACCACACCAAGCAGGATTTTTAGGATTAAAATTCCCGAAAAGTGTTTATTGAGTAGCTGGTGGTTTTGTGCAATATTCCGGTTGTTGAAGTTGGTAATTCCAAAATCAAGGATGATGTTAAAGAGGAATGAAAAGTTTAAAATTGAAAAATAAAATCCAAAATCCTCAGGCCCCACGGCATTTTGAACCGAACGATCAATCCCAAAAATCCAGAAGGGCTTAACCAAAAGATTCAGGAATAATAAAATGCCAAGATTTGTAAGGAATTTCTTTTGCATGAAATAGCTTCAATAACGATCGATGAATGCTTTAAATATTAAATTTGTGCAAATTTATCAATAAACTGATTGGTTCAGTTTTGAAGAGGTAAAACAAACTGAAATAAATTGAAAATTGCTGTTAATACACGATTGCTGATCAAAAATAAGCTGGAAGGTATCGGTTGGTTTACTTACGAAAACCTGAGTCGAATTACACAGCAGCACAGTGAACATCAGTTTTATTTTATTTTCGACCGCCCGCATGATGAGTCGTTTATTTTTTCGGATAACATAACTCCCATTGAGGTATTTCCACAGGCACGCCATCCGTTTTTGTATTATTTATGGTTTGAGCAATCAATTCCCAGGGCGCTCAAAAAGATCAATCCCGATTTGTTTTTTTCACCGGATGGATACCTTTCGCTTCGAACCCCATACAAATCGATGAACGTTTTTCATGATTTGAACTTTGAACATTACCCTGCCGACCTGCCATTTTTTGAGCGAAAATATTACCGTCATTTTTTCCCAAAGTATGCCCAAAAAGCAGCCCGTATTGCAACTGTTTCGGAGTATTCAAAATCCGATATTGTGAAACAATATGGAGTTTCTCCTGATAAAATTGATGTGGTTTATAACGGGGCAAATGAAACTTTTGCCCCACTCACCGGGGATCAAAAAAAAGCTGTAAGGGCTGAACGTACTGAGGGAAGTCCCTATTTTGTGTATGTCGGGGCGCTTAATCCACGAAAAAACCTGGTAAATCTTTTTAAAGCCTTTGATGCATTCAAATCTGCCGATCAAAAAGGGATCAAATTGCTGGTTGTAGGTGAAAAAATGTATTGGTCAGATCAAATTGCGAAGGCTTATGAGCAAATGAAATACAAGCAGGAAGTTATCTTTAGTGGTCGTTTGAAGTTACCGGAATTGAGGGAAGCTGTAGGTGCCGCCATTGCTCTTACTTATGTTTCCTATTTCGAAGGCTTCGGAATTCCCATTGTGGAAGCTTTTAATGCTGAAACACCAGTGATCACATCTAATGTTACCTCCATGCCCGAGGTGGCAGGTGATGCTGCTTTACTGATTGACCCTTTTTCGGTGGATTCCATTTGCGATGCACTTAATCGGATGTCGTCGGATGAAAAATTGCGTCAGGAATTGATTGAAAAGGGTAAAATTCAAAGGAAAAAATTCACCTGGGATAAATCAGCCGAACGGCTATGGAATTCCATGGAGAAAGTACTTGCTGAAAGATAAATTATTGCAATGTCCACGAGAGCTTTAGCCCGGCTCCGTTGTATGAATATCCCGGCTCTACCCGCACATTTTTACTAAAATGAATTTTGCTTAAAGTAAGGCCGATAAATGAGCCTAAAGCTGCCCCGGCAACCACATCGCTGGTCCAGTGCCTTGTGTCGTTGACCCTGGATAAACCAACCAGTGATGCAAGGGTGTAGCTCGCAATGCCGACCCAGGGTTTATCACGATATCCCATGGCCAGTACCGATGCCACGGCAAAAGCAGAAGTAGTATGACCAGAAGGAAAAGATACATGATCAAAAGTAAAAGGGTAGGGGCCATCCCAGAGATATGGATTTGGGGGATCATTTTCATCAGGGCGGTGGCGGTGAAAAAGGTGCTTGCCAACCGCTGCCGCTCCGCCAGCCAGGATGTAAGCTTTTAACCCGGTGAGTGCAATGTTGCGATGCCGGCTGTGTCGGTCGCTTAAAACATAAATTCCGGCCAGTACCGGAAGAGAATAATAGCCGCTTCCAAAGGGTTCCACCCATTTACTGGTTTTATTGGTGGCACCTGAGCGGTTGCTTTGAAAAAACTCGTAAATATCTTCATCCATTGCAAAGGTAACGGTCCAGGCAGTAGCAATACCGGCAAAAGTAGCCCATTGTTGCCCTTTCCAGCGTAATGGTTCAGTAACAATATATTTGGTGTCGTGCCAGTATGAAACCAGGTATTTACCATTGAAACGGTAAATGGAATCCTCAGTATTTTGTGCAAATAGCTTTGGGTTTATTCCAAGTAAAATGATGAAAAGTAAAACAACGATTTGATTTTTGGAACGAAAATTATTCAATTGTTTAAATTTAAAAATTAACCAATGTTTTCCATTTTTTTTGCTTCTTCCCAAAACACGTCCATTTCAGCAAGGGTCATGTCCTTCAGCGAACGACCTGATTCAGTTGCTTTTTTTTCGAGATGCATAAAGCGACTGATGAATTTTCTATTGGTACGTTCAAGTGCGTCTTCAGGATTCACACCAATGAAACGGGCATAATTAACGAGTGCAAAAAGCAGATCGCCAAGTTCATGTTCCATTTTATCCTGATCGTTGCCCGAATCCACTTCAGTTTTTAACTCTTCCATTTCTTCCAGCACTTTGTCCCACACCTGCTCAGGTTTTTCCCAGTCGAACCCCACACCTTTAGCTTTTTCCTGAATTCTGTAGGCTTTTACAAGTGGAGGCAACGCCACCGGCACTCCTGACAATACTGACTTTCTACCCTCCTTTAATTTTAATTTTTCCCAGTTATCTTTTACAGTTTTCGCATCGTTTGCCTCCACATCCCCATAAATATGCGGATGGCGAAATACCAGTTTGTCATTGATATATTGGATTACATCGCCGATGTCGAAGCTGTTTTTTTCGGTGCCGATTTTTGCATAAAACACCAGGTGGAGCATCAAATCACCCAGTTCTTTTTTAATGCTATCAATATCTTTGTCGAGGATAGCCTCGGAAAGCTCGTAGGTTTCTTCGATGGTGAGATGACGCAGGCTTTCAAAGGTTTGTTCGCGGTCCCACGGGCATTGCTCGCGCAATTCATTCATAATGGTCAACAACCTTTCAAATGCCTGAAGTTTTTCTTGTTGTGAAGTCATAATAATAAAATGTACAACATTGCAAATGTCGCGCAAAAGTAATGAATTTGATCTGGAAAGATTTACATTGAGTCGGATTGCTTTTTAACAATGGTTAGCAACTCAGAGGGCGTGAAAGGTTTTTGCAGGTAATCGTCGATGCCGGCCTCATGCATGCGTTTTTCCTCCTCATCTTTCGAATGGGCAGTAACAGCAATAATCCTTGTTTTGGGTTTGTTATTGTTGGTTTCAAATGTTCGGATCATTTTGGTAGCTTCAATTCCATCCATAATGGGCATTTGAATATCCATTAATACCAGGCTGTAATCATTATTTTTAAAGAGTTCAAATCCTCGCTGGCCATTGTCACCAATATCCATTTTATAACCTTCTTTTCTTAATATGCTGGTAGTAAGTTGTTGATTTAAAAGGTTATCTTCAACAAGCAATATTTTTTTCCCTCCTTTTTTCCGTGGTTGATTTACTAGTTGTTTTTTAGGTTCAGCTCCCACTTTGAGTAATTCGGCAGTAAACCAAAATGTACTTCCCTGACCCAATATTGATTCAATTCCGATTTCACCCCCCATTAATTCGGCAAGTCTTTTACAAATGGCCAGTCCGAGCCCACTGCCATTCGTTTTTCTCTCCTGGGCGGCATGCGTTTGTGAAAAAGGTTTAAACAATTTGCTCTGGCTTTCTTTTGAAATTCCAATACCGGTATCTGTTACGCTAAACTTAACAAGATAAGATTCTTCATTTTCCTTTTCCTGATCAAGTCTTTCAAGTTTGATTGTAATCCCACCATTGTCGGTAAATTTTAAGGCATTCGACACAAAATTGATCAGTATTTGAGTAATACGCAAAGCATCTCCAATCACTTCTTTAGGGACATTCTCATGTATTTCGGAACGGATATACAAGCCATTTTCCTTTGCTTTGAGTGAATTGATCGAAACAACATCATCGATCAGTTTACCAATTTTAATCTTTTTATTTTCCAGGTCAATTTGGCCGGATTCAATTTTTGACAAATCAAGAACTTCATTTATTATCTCAAGCAAATTATTTCCTGAGAGTTTAATTACGTCCACAAATTCTTTTTGCTCACTATCAAGATTCGATTCTCCCAGAATTTCAGAAATACCAATAATGCTGTGCATATGGTTCCTGATCTCATGACTGATGCCAGCCACAAACATAGATTTTGAATGAGTTGCCCGTTGTGCCCTTTCTTTTTCACTGATAAGTTTCTCTTCGTATTCTTTTATTTCTGTAATGTCTTTAAGGGTTGCTAAAACAGCAGGTTTCCCTTTGTAGGTGGTAAGTTTTACATTCATATTTACCAGGCGTGGGGTTCCCGATTTGTGCAAAATATGGAAAGAGTAGTTTTCGGGGACTTCATCGCCCGCCATTCTTTTCTCAAAATTTTCATTAATCTTGGGCAAATCCAGCTCAGATATAACATCCTTAAAGCTAAATTTTTGTATTTCATCGGGTGTATCGTAACCCAGCAATTTGGCCAGGTAAAGGTTGGCATATACAATTTTTTTCTCCTGAACGATTACCAGGGCCTCTTGAATACTCTCTGTGAGCGATTTGTAAATTTGCTGTGTTTCTTTAAGTCTTTTAATGGCTCTTTCGAGCAAAACCTTTTGTTTGGTTATTTCAATGTTCTTTTCTTCCTGAATCTGTTTTTCGCGCCGGCTAACCCTTGATCTGTAATAAAACAGAACCAGGAGCGACAAAATAAAAAGTGAGATTGAAATACTAATTATGAGAAAATAGTTTTGTGTTTTAAGTTGCAACGATTTAACTTCGTTCTCTTTGCGAAGGTTAAGTAAGTCCTGGTTAATATTATCGGACCGGAACCTGGCTTCCACTTCAGCAATATGTTTCCGGGATTCACTATTGGTAAGGCTGTCCTTAATCTGAACATAAAGCTTGTGGTAATTGAGGGCCTTTTGCAAGTCACCTTTGGTTTCAAAAAGATGAGAGATATCCATATAAAGTTCCCCAACCAAATCGTAAGCATTGATTTCATTGGCAATTTGAAGAGATCTTTCAAAGTGGTTTTTTGCCTCATTGGGAATATTTATTTGTAGATAAACTCCACCGATATTTCGTAATGTATTTGCTTCTGACCAGGGATCATTCAGGCTTTTTTCAATTTCTAAAGCCCGATTATAGAAGTCAAGAGCCTTAAAATAATCACCTTCATTGAAATACACCTTTCCAATATTATTCAAATTTGTTGCCTCCATATCACGGTTGCCCAGTTTAATGCTGATAGCATACGCGGTGTTTAAATAGCTCAGTGCGCTTTCAGTTACGTTGAATTCCGAATAGGTAGTTCCAATATTGCTATAGGCATTTAAAATACCGAGTGAATCTCCCAGGTTTTGATATATCTTCAGGCTGTTTGTCATATATTCAAGTGCACGATCAAAATCCTTTGTGTGGAAATATACATTTCCAATGTTCAGGTAAATGGATGCAACACCACGCTGGTTTTCAAGTTCCTGGTCGGTTTTAAGCGCCTCATAGAAGTAAGTTGCTGCTAAATTGTAGTTCCCCAGGTAATCATAAGTAAGCCCGATATTATTTGCGGAGGTACTTATGCCATTTTTATAGTTTGCATTATTACTGATTTCCAGTGCTTTTTCAAAATATTGAATTGCTTTGTAAGGTTTTTGCTTGAAATAATGCGCAGCTCCCAAAATATTAAAAGCTTTGAATAACAGGGTGTCATTATCGGTGTTTTCAGCAATTTCAAGGATTTCCTGGGCAAGCAGGATCGACGTGTCAGGATTTTCAATCCACTTGAGTTTGGCTATATTCGCCAGGTCTTCGGCAAGCTGTAGTTCCTTGTCAGGGTATTCACTATCCAATGTGGAGTTTTTTCCCGGGTTTTGACCCATAGCGGACAAACCCAGCACCACGTTGAAAAGTACCGTAAAGGAAATGATTTTATTAAACATTGAAATACAGTAAATAACTCAATTGAATTTTTGCCCAAAACCACCAAAACTTTATACCGTAGATTTTAAGGTAAAATTAATCAATAAATTAAACGCAATAAAGTGTGTAATGGTTTAATATGCCCTGGCAAAAATTACACGCTTATTACTTGGTTTCCCGGAGTATATGCAATTTCCCGGATCAGATTTTGCATTTAAAGGAATGGTGCGGATGGTAGCTTTTGTTTCCTCTTTTATTTTTTCTTCTGTTTCGGTAGTTCCGTCCCAATGAGCCAAAACAAAACCTCCTTTATTTTCAATGATGTCTTTAAATTCATCCCAGGTATTGGCAACACGTGTATTATCCTCCCTGAAATTGAGTGCTTTCTGGAATAGATTCTTCTGGATTTGCTCCAGCAAATTTTTCACTTTTATGTCGATATCTTCAATATGCAGAACCTCTTTCTCAAGGGTATCTCTTCGTGCAACTTCTACGGTTTTGTTTTCCAAATCGCGGGGGCCGATTGCCAGCCGAACCGGAACACCTTTGAATTCATATTCTGAAAATTTCCAACCCGGTTTATAGGTATCCCTGTCATCATATTTTACCCGAATACCTAAATTCTCAAGTGCGTCTTTTATTTTAACAGCAACTTCTGAAATTTCGGCCAGTTGCTCAATCTTCCTGTATATAGGAACAATTGCAACCTGAATAGGAGCAAGCTTTGGAGGCAATACCAAACCATTATCATCGGAGTGCGACATGATCAGGGCACCCATCAGGCGAGTTGAAACGCCCCAGGAAGTAGCCCATACGTGTTCAAGTTTATTTTCCTTTGAAAGAAATTTTACATCAAAGGCTTTGGCAAAATTTTGACCGAGAAAATGTGATGTGCCTGCCTGTAATGCTTTCCCATCCTGCATCAACGCTTCAATACAGTAGGTTTCAACTGCGCCGGCAAAACGCTCGTTGGGTGATTTTACCCCTTGTAAAACAGGTACTGCCATCCACTCTTCTGCGAATTTTGTATAAACATCAAGAATTTTTTCTGTTTCTGCAATTGCTTCTTCCTTGGTTTCATGAGCGGTATGCCCTTCCTGCCAGAGGAATTCAGCGGTCCTTAAAAACAACCGGGTTCGCATTTCCCATCGCACCACATTGGCCCATTGATTAACCAATATAGGTAAATCACGATAGGATTGGATCCAGTTACGATAAGTATCCCAAATTATGGTTTCTGAGGTTGGGCGAACGATCAGTTCCTCTTCCAGCTTTGCTGATTCATCAACTACCACGCCTTTACCATCAGGATCGTTTTTTAACCGGTAATGTGTTACAACTGCACATTCCTTGGCAAACCCTTCAACATGGGCAGCTTCTTTACTGAAAAATGATTTTGGAATGAATAATGGGAAATAAGCATTAACGTGACCTGTATCTTTAAACATTTTATCGAGTGCAGCCTGCATTCTTTCCCAAATGGCATATCCGTAGGGTTTTATAACCATACTGCCGCGTACAGCCGAATTCTCAGCAAGATCAGCTTTTATTACCAGATCATTGTACCATTGTGCATAATTCTCTTCTCTTGTAGGAAAATCTTTTGCCATAACTTGTTTATGGTATAGTGTTTGTATATTTTTGACTGTAAATTGCGACAAAAGTATAAAAAAACATAACTGAAGGAGGCTTTAAAAATGAAATCTTATCTTATTCCAACAGTCCTGTCTATCCTGATTCTTGCGGGTTGCTCCACCACAAAATCAACCTCGGATTATGACGATATTTATGCAACTTCTTCAAATAAAGAAACAACACAACCAGAAGAACAAACTGCGGAACCTGATTATTTTGTTCAAAACGAGGAAGTGGCTGATGATTATGTTTCTGAAGATTATGCTGCAGGCGATTATGTAGCTTATGAAGAAGAGCCGGTTTATTCCGAAACTTCTGAAGATCCAAACGGAAATACATACATTACCAACAATTATTATGGCAGTTCTGCATATGATTATTCCTATGCCGCCCGGATAAATCGATTTTACAGTCCTTACGCAGGATTTGGTTATTACTCCCCATATTATGTTGGGTTTTATTACGATCCCTGGTATAATCCTTACTGGTACAGCCCTTCCTTCTATTTTGGTTTGTCGTGGGGCTGGGGAAGTATTGGATGGGGATATCCCTATTATTCATATTATCCTTACAATAACTACTGGTATGGTTACAATAACGGCTACTGGAATGGGTACTATGATGGATATTATGGAAGTGGTTATTATCCGGATTATGGCTACAATGGTTATTATGGTCACAGAAGTAACCGAAGCGGCGGCTCATATACCCCCCAGGGAGAAAACAACAGGTATCGCACATCAACTCCAGTTAACAGAGCGGGTACATATATGGCAGTGAATCGTACAAGTCGGTCAGGGAGTTTGGAAGCCAAATCGCGTGAAACAGGGCGAAGCAATGCACTTGTAGTTGATCCCGCAAGCAGAACCACACAAGCTACCCAAACCAGGGCTGCTACAACTACAGGTTCCAGAACCGAAACAACTACACGAGCTCAAACTAATACCCAGTCGAGGTATACTTATAAAAAACCGGCAGAGTCTTCTTCAGGATCTCAGTATCGTCCCGGTGAATCAATAAACTCCCGGCAGAGTAAATCAAGCAATACACAACCATCGCAACGATATACAAAACCGGCTACGACAACTGAAAGGGCTACCAATACGCAAAATACCAGAAACAGCAATTCACAGGTTTATTCGAAACCAAAGTCGAATAGTAATAATAGTTATTCAAAGCCCTCAAATTATAACTCAAGCAGAAGCAGTTCGCAATCATCGAACAGCCAACGTTACTCTCAGCCAGCCAGGTCGAATACCAGGAGTTATTCTTCACCAAGCAGGTCTTCGAATACAAGAAGCTACTCTACCCCCTCTAATTCAGGAAGTAGCAGGTCGTATTCAACACCTTCAAGGTCATCAGGAAGTTCATATAGTTCGCCCTCTCGTTCAAGCAGTAGCAGCAGCAGCAGTAGCTCCGGATCCTCCAGGTCTTCTTCAAGCAGCTCACGTGGTGGAAGAAGATAACATTAATAAAACAAGGCAGCATTTATTGTTGCTTTGTTCTTTTTTTGAAATATTTCCCAGGTATAAATTTTATAAAATCATATCACCATGAAACGGATCGTATTGCCTCTTATTTCCAGTTTAGTCCTGATATCTTCCTGGTCATTTGCCCAAAATGATATTGATGCCCTTCGATACAGCAGTACTACTTTTGGCGGAACAGCCAGGTATATGTCGATGGGTGGTGCTTTTGGAAGTTTGGGAGCTGATTTCAGTTCATTAAGTACCAATCCGGCAGGCATTGGATTATTCACTAAATCCGAACTAACTATCACCCCATCATTTTATATCGGATCGACTAAATCAACTTATAATGGGATAGACGCTAAAGATGTGCAATACAACTTTAATTTGAGTAATGCAGGTTTTGTATTGAGTTCACCTACAAGTTCCGGAACTTCAGTTTTTAAAAGATTTCAATTTGGATTTGGGGTAAACCGCATCAATAACTTTAACGACAGGCAACTGATGGAAGGTTATAACTCCATGAATTCAATAACTGATACCTATGTTGACTTTGCTAATGGAATTAGTTATATAGATTTGGAAGATGATCCAAATGGAAATTATGCATTTGATCTTTCGCCGGCGTGGTATGCCTATATGATTGATACCATTGCCGGTTCCGGAGGGTATGAGTATTATCCGGCTGTTCCGGCTGGGAGTAACCTTTACCAGAGACTTGAAAAAAACACCTGGGGTTCAATGAATGAAATGGTACTTTCATTTGGAACCAGTGTTTCAGACCGGTTATATCTTGGCGCAACCCTTGGGTTTCCGTACATCAGGTACTTTGAAGAATTATCCTACACCGAAATCGATAAGGATGGATCCATTGATGATTTCAGCGAACTCAGACAATACAATAAACTTACTACTACCGGCAGCGGGTTTAATTTTAAATTCGGAATGATCCTGAAGGCTACTGATTGGTTACGACTGGGTGGCTCAGTGCATACTCCTACCTGGTATGATAATATGTCGGATAGCTGGTATTCCGAATATTCAACTCAATTTGACAATGGCGATTCTTACTTCAAACGTTCACCCATTGGAAACTATAATTACCGGCTTGAAACACCCTGGAGGGCCATGGGGAGTGCTTCATTACTTTTCTTTAGAAGCTGGATCATCAGTACCGAGTATGAATACATTGATTATACATCGGCAAAGTTGAGATCACCCGGTTACAGTTTTTATGATGAAAACCGCGATATTCAAAATAAATACCGACCAACACACAATTTCAGATTGGGTACTGAATTACGTGTTGATGCAATGTATTACCGTCTTGGAGCTGCCTACTATATGAGCCCATACAATAATGACATAAACAATGCTGAAAGATTTTACCTGACGGGTGGATTAGGTGTGCGTGATAAAAATTTCTTTTTGGACATAGCCTACGCGCACTCTATGAGCAACTACAATTATTATATGTATAGTTCTCCAAATGTGGTTCCTGAGCCGGTTGATAATAAATCGTTCACGGATAATATTGTGCTGACCTTGGGATTCAGGATGTAGTTTTGCGGTACTAGTTTCGGTTCTCAACCCGATTCAGGCCTGCCTTTGCTTTTTGATTGATGCTATTCCGGTATTCTTTATTTTCCATCGATTGCGCAGCTTCATAATACTGAACAGCCAAATCATATTGTTTTTGTTGTTCGTAGATTTTACCCAATTGTAATGCAGCATTAGCAGCAAAATATGTTTCAGATTCCGATCCCTCTTTGATGGTTTGCTCATAGTAACGAATGCCATCATTTATTTTGCCCCATTCGTGGTATATCCTGCCTAACCTGTAGGTGTATTCCAGTTCATCCTCTTCATTTCTCAGAAAATTGTCTCTTTTCTCAGTCGTTAAATCTTCAACAGCTTCCTGGTAATAACCACCATCAAAAAGCAAACGTGCCCTAAGCAGGTGATAGTTGGGCATATTATCTTTTTCAGCTTCACGTTCAGCTTGTTTGTCAGCATCCACTACGGTATTACCATATTTTTCCACCTTTGCGATATATTCTTTGTATTTTTCAGTATTGCCATGAACGAAATAATGCCACGCAACTTTCTGGTAGGCATCCTTGATATAATTAATGCCCTTGAAGTTGATGACATACTTAAAAAAATACTTATTCGCATCATCATCAAGCCGGTGTAACTTGGCCAACCCCGTAAGATAATCGAGGTAATAAAAGGGGAAATATTCCACTCCGGTAGGCCGGTTCACTAAAAGGTCGATGGCTTTATCATTCATGCCATTCGACATGTAAATCCGGGCAATCGCATAAATGGCCATCGGATTTTCCATACTCGATTTGTCCTGTTCAATTATCCTGATATAATCCAGCGTTTTGGATTTATTCGTCATCAGGTTCATTTGAATAAAACTCAGGTAAAACAAACACTCTGCTTTGTAATGGCTGAATTCTGGGTTTTCGATGGATTCATTCAAAACAGCAAGGATTTCATTTACCCCTTCATCCACGGTTCCTTCAATACCAACCATTCGTTTTACCCAGTTATAATTATCGGGGATGGTCCCGATCATGGTATGTAATAATCCCAGATTTATGTTGTTTGGAAGAAAATTTGGGAAATCTTCTTTATTGTCTTCAAGCAAACGGTAAGCCCGGTTTATTTCGAGTGTGGCCGACACGTATTCTTTAAATTTAGTGCGCGCTACAGCCCATTGAAGATTTACCTGAGCAAGACAATACCTGTAATACGGTGAGTTTTCGTCGCCATCTTCCAGCCTGTCAATTATATCATCCTTTTTTTCATCAAGTTCTTCAAATAAAGCTTCTTCTTCACTAATAAAAACCTTTAAAAAGTAAATGTAATTTTCGAGTAAATAGGGAATATTATTTTGAGGATGGCTCAACTTTTCCTGATCAATCAATTTTTGACCTGCCTCAAACTTTAGCGAAATAATTTTTGAATAAGCCTCCCTGCACCCATCATTAAAATCATAGGTGTATTGCCCTGAAACAGTGACATATGTCAGGACAAACATTAACGCGAGGATTATATACTTTCGGGCCATCAGCATTAAAATAGAACATTATAAAGATAAAAAAAAGAGGGGTATGAAAATCAAACCCCTCTTTTTACGTCGTTAATATTGATTAGTTTTCAACATTCACCAAATTAGCGATTTCTTCATCCACCAGGATTCGGCCGCAGTATTCGCAAACAATAATTTTTTTATGCATACGAATATCCATTTGATGTTGAGGCGGAATTTTGTTAAAGCATCCACCGCAGGCATCACGCTCGATTTGTACCACTGCTAGGCCATTGCGCGCATTTTTACGTATTCTTTTGTAAGCTGTTAAAAGGCGATCTTCAATCAGTTTTTCATTGTTTTCAGATGTTTTTATCAGGTCCAGCTCTTCTTTTTCTGTTTCGGCTACAATATCAGTTAGTTCACCTTTTTTAACATCGAGGTCCTTTTTGCGTTCGTCAAGTTCGCTTTTTGATTTTTCAATTTCTTCTTTAATCACCTCAAGTTTATCCTTGAATTCATTGATTCTTTTTTCGCTCAGTTGAATTTCGAGTGATTGAAACTCAATCTCTTTTGAAAGTGAATCATATTCACGGTTATTCCTTACGTTCATCTGCTGTTTTTCATACTTTTCAATCATGGTTTTACTTTCCTTGATTGCGTTCTGCTTTTCAGTTATCTGATTTTGTAAGGTTTCTGTTTCAGTGCTGTAATTTTCAATACGGGTTTCCAAACCTGCAATTTCATCTTCAAGGTCCTGAACCTCCAGTGGTAATTCACCTCTTACGATGCGGATCTTATCAACTTTTGAGTCGAGTTGCTGCAATTCATACAGAGCAATGAGCTTCTTTTCAACGGTTACATCCTGCTCTTGCTTTTCTACAGAAGCTTTTTGTTCGATTTTCTCCTCTGCTTCCTGAACTTTTTTTGCCATATCTTATTAATTTATAGATAATTAACAGAGTTTGTACGGGTCTCTGAAATAAGGACTGCAAAATTAGAAAAATTTTCGATTAAAATGCTCAAAATTAAATCTTTTGCAAATTGCTCACTTTCATAATGCCCAATATCCGCAATGATCAGTTTGCCATCTGCTTCAAAAAAGTCATGATATTTCACATCGCCGGTTATAAACATATCAGCCCCGGCCCTTATTGCATCCCCGATCAGAAAACTGCCTGCACCTCCGCAGACGGCAATTTTTTGTACGGGTTTTTTAATGATTTCGGAATGACGAATGCAGGGCGTTCCCGTAAGTGATTTCACAAAATCAAGAAATTGCATAGGGTCTATTGGTTTATCAAGTTCACCAATCATTCCGGCACCTGTTTCGGCAAACTCATTCGCCAGGGGATAAATATCATAGGCCACCTCTTCGTAAGGGTGTGCCTGAATCATACTGCTAATGATCTTATTTTCGAGGTATACCGGGTAAATGATTTCGATGCGAATTTCCTGCTCAAAATGTAATTTTCCCTTTTCTCCAACAAATGGATTGGTATCTTCCGATCCTCTGAATGTGCCTTTGCCTTCAGCATTGAAACTGCAACTATCGTAATTGCCGATGTGTCCGGCACCAGCTGAAAACATGGCTTCGCGTACAGCATCAGCATGTTCTGTAGGGCAAAAGGTTGCCAGCTTGCGCAGCATTTCCTTTTGAGGAGCCAGTATGTGGGTATTTGTTAATCCAAGTTTTTGAGCTAAAATGCCATTTACCCCATGTTTAACATTGTCGAGGTTGGTGTGAATAGCATAAATGGCAATATCATTTTTGATCGCTATTTTTACAATTCGCTCCACAAAGTTTTTCCCTGTTATGGATTTGAGACCTTTAAAAATTACAGGATGATGAGCAACAATCAGGTTGCAACTTTTTTGCGCTGCTTCTTGCAACACAGCTTCTGTAACATCAAGTGTTATTAGCACCCCACTTATCTCCTGATTGCGATCGCCGATTAGCAATCCCGCATTGTCATACGATTCCTGCAAAGCAGGATGAGCAAATTCTTCAAGTTTGGTTATGATGTTTTTTAATTTCATTCCAGTGCATTTGAAATGTAAAATTAGGGTAAAAAACTTTGCGGCTCAAATAATCCAACCTCCGAAACAATTTGTAATTTTAGCGAATGGTCTTTCTGCGCATCCTCTTCTATCCTTTTAGTTTATTATTTGGACTGATAGTTTGGTTCAGAAATAAATTTTATGATTGGAAAATCCTGAAGGTTACTTCATTTGATGAACCTGTTATTTCTGTGGGTAATATTTCAGTTGGGGGAACCGGTAAATCACCTCATATAGAGTATTTGATAAATTTATTAGGTAAAAAATACAAGGTTGCAACACTAAGCAGAGGATATAAACGGAAAACCAAAGGTTTTTTACTGGCCACTGAAAATCATGGGGTGAAAGCATTGGGCGATGAGCCTGCGCAATTTAAAAACAAGTTCCATGAAATTATTGTTGCTGTAGATGAACGAAGGGTACACGGTGCCCAGGAACTTTTAAAACTTCCAGATAAGCCGGAGGTTATTTTGCTGGATGATGCCTTTCAGCACCGAAAAATAAAACCGGGATTATCCATTTTACTAACTGACTTTTACCATTTATATTCAAAAGATTATATGCTCCCCACGGGCAAGCTGAGAGAATTTAGATGTGGATCAACAAGGGCCGATGTAATTATCGTTAGCAAATCTCCCAGGGTATTATCGCCTTTCACCCGGAAACGAATATTAGAAGAACTCAAACCATCAGAAGATCAGCGATTATTTTTTTCTTACATCCGGCATGGTGCGCTCACTCCGATTTCCGGAATTGACTTTAAGCCTGAAGGCCGAAGTAAATACAATGCTGCCCTGCTGGTGGCCGGTATCGCAAACCCTTATCCGTTGGAAGCTCACCTGAAAGAGGAGATCAATCACGTTGAAACAATGATTTTTCCTGATCATCATCAATTTACATCAAGAGATATTGAAAACGTCATTGAGAAGTTTGACCAGCTTTTATCGAAAAATAAAATCCTGGTCACAACAGAAAAGGATATGATGCGTTTAAAACAACCTGATTTATTAATTAAATTAAAATCACTTCCTTTGTGTTATGTCCCGATAGAGGTAAAACTTAACAAGGACGACAGGGAAGAATTCGATAAATTCGTTTTGCAATATGTTAAAGAAACTAGAGGAAACAACAAGTTACATCAGGCAAAAGATTGACTTTGCGCCCCAAATCGGTATCGTGCTGGGAACCGGACTTGGTGGTTTAACCAAAGAAATTGAAAACATTGGCAGTTTGCCTTACAGTGAAATACCTAATTTTCCGGTAAGTACCGTTAAAGGGCATGAAGGTAAACTGATATTTGGAAACCTTGGTGGTAAAAGAGTGGTGGCCATGCAGGGCAGATTCCACTATTATGAAGGTTATTCCATGCAGGAGCTTACCTTTCCCATTCGGGTAATGAAACAGTTAGGAATAAAATTGCTCATCCTTTCAAATGCTTCAGGTGGTGTTAATCCGGGCTTTGAAATTGGCGATTTGATGGTAATCAAAGATCACATTAATTTGATGGGAAATAATCCGCTGATCGGACGTAATGATGATGAGCTTGGCCCCAGGTTTCCGGATATGAGCGAAACCTACGATAAGAAAGTGATCCGTGAATTTACCAAAATTGCGCGTCAGCATGCGATTCATTTCCAGGTGGGGGTTTATGCAGCCGTGAGCGGACCCACGTTTGAAACGCCGGCAGAATACAAGTATATCAGGGTATTGGGAGCCGATGCTGTAGGAATGTCAACCGTTCCGGAGGCGATTGTGGCGAGGCATATGAACCTTCCGGTTTTTGCCGTTTCGGTAATTTCCGATCTTGGTGTTGAAGGAAAAATTGTTGAGATTTCTCATGATGACGTCATTGATGCCGCAAGCAATGTTGAACCCAAAGTAACACTGATCCTGAAAGAACTACTTGAGAAGTTGAATCTGTAATTGATTTTTATTCTTCAAACACCTTTTCAGCAAGATCATCCGCCCAATCGATGAGCTTATTTCGTTGCTCCTGGGTTAATTTCGCATCTGTATGTATAATCGTATAAATGGGCATTGGCATATCGCCATGTTTTACTTCATCACTTATTTCATCCAGTGCATCAAGCTTTTTACGTTTATCCAGGTCATTCCATTTACTAAAGTCGAGATGATGACGGCCATGGCGAATATCGCGTGCAACTAACCATGAACTTGGCGCAATATGAGCATACCAGGGATATTTAACTTCCTGTGAGTGGCAATCAAAACAGGAGGTTCGGATCATCAACTCAATATCAGCAGGTACCATGTTACTTTCGAAAAAGTCATAATCGGAAGGTTTGTTGGCTGGTTTGTTGGCAGGAATAAATTGAATTATTACAAATATTCCTGCTAATGCCAGCAAAATGATCTTTAATTCCTTACTCATTATTCACCCATTAATTCGTCTGAAGCTGATTTGGCCCAATTTTTTAAAATGGTAGCCTCCTCATCAGTCAGGGCTTTATCAGGAAATTTTTCAAGGAATTTCTCAGGTGGCATTTCACCTTTTTCAACCACTTCATGAATATCATCCAGTTTGGCAACTATTTTGGCCTTTGATAAGGTAGTTAGTTGGTCAAGTAGTAATTTTTCTTTGGCTTTATCTGATTTTGCATCTACATTATGGCAACCAAAACATTTATTGTCCAATATTTCATTTACATTATCCGGAATTACGAGATTATCCGATGGATTGGCCGGAAATTTATTATCCTGATTTTGGTATGAAAATCCACTAATTACCAGCGCCATCAAAGCTACCGGAAGTATCATTAATATTGTTGATTTTTTGCTCATTGGTTTAATTTTTTTTTGAATACGAATTGTCTTGATCAAAAATAACAACTAAGGTCCCGAAAAGTTTACTGCGGTTTTTGCAAAGCCATACCCGGAAAATCGAGGATCGCAATCCGCCAGCTGTGATCGTAGATTTTGTGTTTATGAGTAGCCAGCGGTTTGATCAAAAATGAAGTTGCTACCAGGCCCGCTCCAATTAGGATCGGATATTTCAATAAATCGGGTTGATCACCGCTTATAGCCCGGTTTGCACCGGCTACCAATGCGTAACCAATTCCTCCTTTGAAAAATAACTCACTTAAAAAGCCAAAGCCCCACCTGGGGGTATATGCCACCTGAACCTGACTGATCCGGATTTCATAAGGACTATTTTCGAAATAAATACTTGAATCGGTGAGATAGGCTATCCTGCCTGAAACAAAAATACTATCGGGTTCAGCGTAAACCTTGATCCTGTCGCCTTCTTTGAATTTGAATAATTTACGTTTATTGGCTTTTTCAAGGATCAATACATTTTGAGCTGATCCGAATACAAAAAGCAATAGAAAAAGAAATGTAAGGTATTTAGGTAGCATTTTCATATCCGTATTAACGAATTTGAAGCTAAATTAATGTATATTCAGCCTTTTAGCTCCTAAAAAATGTTAATTCTCACAATGAAATTGCATCCAATGCATTTTGTAATTTTGTGCCAAATTTTGAATAATGAGACATTTCATAGTTTATATCGGATTATTTGTTTTCTTACTTATAGGTTGTAAAAATGAGCCCGAAGGCATTCAATCTATCATTGCAGGTAAATTTCCTGAACTTGCAGAAAAACAATTGATCCTGGAAGAATTAGAGATCAGAAATACCCGGCCAATTGATTCTGTAACCATTGAAAAAGATGGATCATTTCGGTTTGAGTTTCCGATTGATGATGCCGGTTTTTATGTTTTAAAAACTTCGGATGATAACCTTTTACTGTTGCAACTTGAAAAAGGCGAAAATGTGAATTTGAATTGTAAAAATGCACTTTTTAATAAAGGATATGAGGTGGAAGGATCACCTGGTTCAAAACTTTTGATGGATTATGAATTTTTCATGGCAAAGCAACACAGGCAAATAGATTCGCTGGCTGAGGTGTATTATAATGCCCGGGGCAAAGACAACTTTCTTGAGCGCAAAGCAGCTTTGGATTCATCTTATAACAATATCGTATCAAAACAACGGGATTATATTTATGATTTTGGGAAAAAACATCCAGCTTCTTTAACTTCGCTCATTGTGATCAATCGCCGGCTTGGGCAAAACCAGGTGCTTGATGAGGAGGCGGATTTTAAATTGTTTCACAGCATCGACTCTGCTTTGATGGCTAATTATCCCAGTAACAAACATGCATTGGATCATCATGACCGGGTGAAAGAAATACAGGGCCGGATATTTGACAGGCGGGTGGCTGAAGATAAGGTGCTTCCCGGTAAAAAGGCTCCTGATATTGTTTTGAATGATACCACTGGCAATCCGGTTTCATTAAAATCATTTGCTGGTCATCCGGTCCTCATTCAGTTTTGGGCTGGCTGGAATGCGGTGGCAAGGCAAGATAATCAGCAGTTGGTTAAACTTTATCCATCCTTTCAAAAATCAGGCGTAAAAATTCTGGGAGTGTCATTTGACGACAACGGTGTGATATGGAAAGGTGCCATTAAACTGGATGAGTTGCCCTGGCCACAGGTGAGTGATCTTCAGGGCATGCGTTCTGAAATAGCGAAAACTTATAATTTACCTGAAGAGCTGCCTTATTACTATTTGCTCGATAATGACCTTACAATCGTTTATAAGAATAGTTCTATTGATTCGGTGCTAATTCAACTGGAACAGTTAACTTTACCAACCCAATAAACTTACCCGATTTTGACAGATCAGAAGCATAAAAAAATCTACTTCGTCAGCGATAGCCATTTTGGTGTTCCCAATCGTGAACTTTCCCGTATTCGTGAGGACCTGTTCATCCGCTGGCTTGACATGATCAAACCAGAAGCTGAAGCATTGTACATCATGGGCGACCTCTTTGAGTTTTGGTTCGAATATAAAACTGTTGTCCAAAAGGGATATGTGCGTTTGCTGGGAAAGCTTGCTGAGATCACTGATTCAGGAATCCCGGTCACTTTTTTCCGCGGAAACCACGATGTATGGGCTTTTGATTATTTGGCAGAGGAACTGGGCATTAAAATTTACCCCGATACCCTAACGACTATGCTGAAAGGGCACAAGTTTTTCCTGGGCCATGGCGACGGATTGGGAGAAGGGGATAACGGATATAAATTCCTGAAAAAGGTTTTTCGAAACAAGGTGAACCAGTTTCTGTTCAGATGGCTGCACCCTGATATCGGCACCGGTATGGGGCTCTATTGGTCGAATCAGAGCCGGGTTGCCAACGAAAACAGCGGCCTGGAAGCGGTTAACCAGGCTGGAATTGATCGGATTTCCGGATTTTGTAAAGCGGAGCTGGAAAAAGATCCCGACATTGAATATTTCATTTTTGGGCATGTACACAAACCCGAAGTGGTTGATTTGAACGGAAAAGCAAAATATTTCAGCATCGGCGACTGGATCAATTATTATTCATACCTTGTATTTGATGGCGAAACATTAGAGCATCATTATTTTAAAAATGAAATCTCCGGATCATGAAAAAGATAATTTACCTTTCTGCAACATTAGTTTTATTGAGCCTGGGTGTTTTGGCCCAGCAAATGCATACCTGTTCGCATAAAGCCACCTTCCAAAAATCATGGCTAAGCGATACCCTGGATGCGGTAAGTTATACCATCTACCTCACCGAACTGGATTTTACCAATCAGGAGATCACTGCCCAAACGGATGTGGTACTTCAAAGCAAAATTGACAATCTGGATCACATCACCCTTGAACTTCAGGATTTAACAGTTGACCAGGTTTTTGTAAACGGTTCGGAAGTAACGGATTTTACCCACGAAGGTTTTTACCTGAACATCCCACTTTCATCCACTATTTCAACCGGCGAAAGTGTCACCGCAAGTGTTTTTTATCATGGTCAGCCTTTTCATGAGAGCTGGGGTGGTTTTCACTGGAATGGTGAGTATGCCTTTAATCTGGGGGTGGGTTTTGTGAGTATTCCACATAATTTGGGCAAGGCCTGGTTCCCATGCATAGATGACTTTCAGGACCGCGCTACCTATGAACTTTTTGTTACTGTTGAAAATGGAAAAGATGCTGTTTGTGGTGGCATTTTGCAGGAAATTGTAAACAATGGAAATGGAACCAGCACTTATCACTGGACCCTGGATCAAACCATACCTACCTATCTGGCATCGGTAGCGGTGGGTGATTATGCCCACTGGTCGGGCACTTACAATGGATTAAATGAAGAAATTCCTATCGGGATCTGGGTAAAACCAGGGGATTCATCAAATGTTGACGGAAGTTTTGTTCATCTGGATGAGATCACCAATTTGTTTGAGCAAAGTTATGGCCCTTACCGTTGGGATCGTATCGGGTATGTTGGAACTTCCATTGGAGCCATGGAACATGTTACCAATATTGCCCTTCCGCACAGTATGATCAACGGCGGAACCTCCGGTGAACCTTATGTGGCTCATGAACTTTCGCATATGTGGTTTGGTGATAATGTTACTTGCTCAACGGCAGAAGATATGTGGCTCAACGAAGGCTGGGCGGTTTTTTCAGATGCATTGGCACAACAAGCCCTGTATGGTGATGAACAGTACAAAGAGTTTTTCCGCGACATGCACAAAAATGTGATCCAGCAATGCCATACGTCGAGTGGTGATGGGTTTTATTTTCCCATCAATCAAATTCCACAGGAAGTTACTTACGGTATGAGTGCCTATGATCGGGGAGCTACCATCGCTTATTCATTAAGAGGTTATCTGGGCGACGATCTGTTTTTTGATGCATTGGCTTATTATCAGGAGAATTTTAAATACAGTGCTGCCTCAAGTTATGATCTGCGTGATGCGATGAGTGCCTCCAGCGGTATTGATTTATCTCCCTGGTTCGAAAACTGGGTTTTCCATTCGGGAACGCCACATTATTCGGTTGACTCAATGAAAGTGCAGCCCAATACGGCCGGAGCGGAGGTAACAGTTTACCTGAAGCAAAAAAGACATGGTCCTGTATTTATCGGAGATGGAAACAAGATTGAACTCAGCTTTGGAAACAACAGCTGGGCAATGGTTTCCGGAGATGTGGAATTTGATGGCGAAACCGGAATGGAAGTGGTTCAGCTTCCTTTTGAACCCGACTTTGTGATTCCTGACCTGAATGAAAAACAATGTGATGCCATCACTGATATGGCAGTTTCGATTAAGGAAACAGGTGATTTTGTTTTTGATAACACATTCTTCGACATGGAGGTTGAGTCAGTTTCTGATTCGGCTTTTATATGGGTGGGACACCAATGGGCACCGCCTGATCCATTGAAAGAGCCGGTACAGGGTCTCACCATTTCTGACTATCGTTACTGGATTATCAAGGGTATATTCCCGCAGGATTTTAATGCAACAGGTGTATTTTGGTACAATAAAAATGCGAACCTCGACAATGGGATCATCACCAGTGAAAGCGATTCGGTTGTGATCATGTACCGCCCTTCGGCAGCTTACGACTGGCAATTTATTGATTTCAGTGTTATCGGTTTGTGGAGCATCGGGAAAATTTTTGTGGATGATCTGCAACCAGGTGAATACACCATTGCCGTGTGTGACGACACTTTTGTGGGAACTTCGGATAATAGGGAACCCAAAGCAGGATTTAATATTTATCCAAACCCCTCCGATTCAAAATTTCGCATTGAAACACAACAGGCAGGTACATTGCATTTTTATGACAGTACCGGTAAAACTGTGGATTTTGTGAAAATTGACAAAGGTCAAAAATCAGTTTCCTGGAAACCGACCAACCTGGCGGCCGGAACTTATTTTGTAAGATATCTGAATAATGAAAATCAAACGTTGGGTGTCGAAAAATTGATATTATCGAAAGATCAGTAAACTTCAAATGATGCATACTTACCTGCTGCCACTCAAAAAGCAGTTTGAAAAAAACCGGAACGAGGCACTGGCCATTCGGATGAAACAATATATGAAGGACCAGTATGCCTATTTTGGAATTCCGTCACCGCTCAGAAGAGAAATACTGCGTGATTTTTTGAAAACAAACGGGCTTCCAAAGGAGAATGATTTGGAGGAGATTACCAAAGATTGCTGGAATCAACCTGAGCGGGAATATCAGTATTTTATCATGGAGGTGCTGGGGAAGATGGCCAAAAAAGCTGATCCATCTAGCATTGAGCTTTACGAATATATCTCAGTTCATAAATCGTGGTGGGATACCATTGATTACATTGCTTCCAACCTGGTTGGAGTGCATTTCAAGAAATACCCGGATCAAATCAAACCCCAAACCGAAAAATGGATGGACAGCGAAAATATGTGGTTGCAGCGGGTTTCGTTGTTGTTCCAGTTGAAATACAAATCCAAAACCGATGTTGATTTAATGACCCGTTATATTGAAAGATTATTTGGGTCAAAAGAGTTTTTTATCAATAAGGCCATCGGCTGGATACTAAGGGAATACTCCAAAACAAATCCGGATTGGGTGGTAAAGTATGTACATGAAAATAAAAGCCGGCTGGCCGGTTTAAGTTACCGGGAAGCCCTTAAATGGCTTGACAAAAAAGGTTAAAAAATAATTGAATGAAAAAAATAGTATTTGCGCTTATTTCGCTTCTTTTCATGGTGGTTTCGTGTAATTCAAATAAAATCATATTTGAAGAATATCATAAAATGCCCAATTTGAGCTGGAATAGATTTGATATTCAAAAGTTTGATATTCCGGTTCCTGAAGGAGGTTTTGAAGCAGATTTTTACCTGACAGTCAGGCATATTCCTGAAATACCTTATAAAGAGCTAAAATTTAATTTCACCTTCATATTGCCCTCCGGCGAAATACGAACTGCTGATTATGAGTTGGAATTTAAAGATAAGGAAGGCAATTCACTCAGTGATTGTTTGGGTGATTTGTGCGATATAACCATGCCAATCAGGAAGGGACTTTTGGTAAGTGATGCAGGAGTGCTAAAAATTGAGATTGAAAATAAATATACAAAACTCGAAATGCCCGGAATTCTTGAGTTGGGATTAATTGCAAAAGCATCCAAGGAGGATTTATAATATTTCATTCACTATTTTCTGTGTTGCAATTTTGTCCTTTTCAAGCTGTATTTTCAATCCATCCAAATTTGCAAACCTCTTTTCATCACGGATACGATCAATAAAGTAGATGATAATTTCTTTGCCATAAATATCGGCATCAAAATTAAAAATATGTACTTCGGTTACCAGCCCATTTATGCCCACTGTTGGTCGCCACCCGATGTTACCCATTCCATAGAAAATTTTATCATCCACACCCACTTTGCAGGCATAAACCCCGCCAGCAGCCACCAGTTTAAACTTATCGTGAACATCAATATTGGCAGTGGGGAATCCAATTTTACGACCGATTTTATTTCCTTCGATCACTTTTCCGGCAATGCTGTATTCATACCCTAACATCTGGTTGGCCAGCTTTACGTTGCCTTCCATCAGCGCATTTCTGATCTTAGTTGAACTCACAGCAACATCGTCAAGGTATTGTGCATCTATTTCTTCCACTTTAAAACCATACTTCTTACCCGTTTCTTCCAGTTGTTTATAATTGCCTTCGCGGTTGCGCCCAAAATGATGATCATACCCAACGATCAGTTTTTTTACATGGATCTTATCGACCAGGTACTCTTTGATGAATTGTTCCGAGGGAGTTTTTGAAAATTCGATGGTAAAGGGGATCACGATCATATTATCAATCCCGAACTGCTCCAGCAACTGCATTTTTCGCTGTTGAGAGCTGATAAAGCGCAATTCAGTGGGATTGTTATTCAGCACCAAACGCGGGTGGGGATCAAAAGTAACGAGCACCGTGTCGCCTCCATGTTCTGCCGCAATCGCTTTCATCCGGGAAATGATCTTCTGATGGCCTAAATGAAGCCCGTCAAAAGTTCCTACCGTTACCACTGCAAAATCAGAACCCGGAAAATCTTCTATGTCTTTGTAAATCTTCAATATTATTGAGCAGATCCTTACTTTTTTTTATCTTTACCTCTTGGTAAGAAGGATGCAAAAGTATAAAATTGAATTTTATAAGTATGACCAAAACATACCGTTTCTTTTTGCATCTGGTTTTTGTAACAACAATTTTATTGCTTGAAGGTTTTCAACAACCCATATTCGGGCAGGTGTTTGATGATTTTTCTGACGGAAATTTCACCACAAACCCAACCTGGATGGGCGATACTGTACTATTCCAGATTTCCAACAGCAGTGCCATTCCGGCTGCCATGAAACCGGCCCTTCAATTAAATGGGACCGATCCGGATACGGCTTCTATTTATCTTGAAAACGCTCTGCTCAACGAGGTTGAGTGGACTTTCTGGATAAAACTTTCATTTAATACTTCGGCCAATAATTTTGCACGTGTTTACCTGGTTTCGGATCAGGAAAACCTCGAAGGGCCCCTTAATGGTTATTATTTGCAAATTGGTGGAACCAACGACAGCATCGGACTTTTCAAACAATCAGGTATTGAAAGTGAGCTGATTTTAAATGGGCAAAATGCCTATACCGGAAGTTCAACCAATACCTTTCGAATAAAAGTAAACAGGCATCAGGAAGGTTTATGGGAGTTATTTGCCGATTCGGAAGGAGGCAATAATTTTCAGACGGAAGGATCTGTTTTTGATGATAGCTTCATTTCCACAAATTGGTTTGGCGTATTTTGTCAATACACCGCTAGCAATGCCACCAAATTTTATTTCGATGACTTTTATGTGGGGCCAGCCATTCAGGACACGGTTCCGCCCGAAATTCAATCTGTTTCCGTTTTGTCAAATCAATTACTGGATGTTTATTTTTCAGAATCGTTAACTGAAAATTCTGCCCAATACGCTGGTAATTATATGGTAAGTAATGCCGCAGGCAATCCGGCAACTGCTATCTTAGATGAAAATGATCAAAGCCTGGTTCACCTGACATTTGAAAATACTTTTGAGATTGGGCAAAACTGGCTTTATGCAGAAAATATTGAGGATTTGGCTGGCAATATCCTGGAAATTGATTCGCTGGCTTTTAACTATTTCGAAGGCGAAACACCAGAACCGGGAAGTGTTTTGATTACAGAAATTATGGCGGATGTTGACCCGCAACCCGCAAGTTTGCCCGCTGCGGATTATATTGAACTCTTCAATCATACCAATGAAATAATTGATTTAAACGGCTGCACCCTAAAGCCCCGCGAATCAGCTGACCCGATCCTGTTTGAGACCGGGATAATTTTACCGGATAGTTTTTTAATTGTAACGCATACTGCTGATACCGCTTCATTTTTGCCCTATGGAAATGTTGTGGGTTTACCAGGATTTTCGCTTAATAATGAAGGAACCATCGTTTTAAGAAATGCCAATGGCGAGCTGCTGCATACGGTAAGTTACACCAAAGAATGGTACAAAAGTGAAGAAAAGCAGGAGGGAGGCTGGGCCCTGGAAATGATCGACCCATCCAAACCCTGCGCTGGGATTGATGACTGGATAGCCACCGCTGAAGTAGCAGGAGGCACTCCCGGCAAAACCAACACTGCCAACGGAAACATTTATGCTGTTCCTCAAATTGATTTGGTACAAATAACCGGTCCGAACGAAATACTGTTGAAATTTAATCATGATATGGATAGTTTGAGCATTATTAATTTGGGTGCATATCAACTTGCTGATGCATCCCTGATGCCGGTTTCGGCCATTTGTTCTGAAATTCATTTCAGCCAGGTTTTGCTCAACTTTGATTATATTTTTGAGGAAAATGTAGTTTATACCCTGATTTTAACCGATACCTTGTTTAATTGTGCAGGAGATTTTATTACGCCCGGTATTACCTTTGAAATTGTTCGACCATCAGCTGCTGAGCCCTGGGATATTGTAATCAATGAGATCATGGCTGATCCCGATCCACCCGTTGGTTTACCTGAGTATGAATTTATTGAGATCTTCAATACTACTGAAAAATACCTGGACATAAATGACTGGATTTTACTGGTTGGGACGGTTGAGAAAAATATTCCGGATTTTATCATTGAACCCGGCGAATATGTGCTTTTTGCCGATGATGATGTTAGCTGGCTTTTTGAGATGTTTGGGCATACTGTAGGTTTCAGCACGCTCGGATTGACCAATGGCGGCGCTTCCGTTTCTTTAATGAATGGGAATGACGAACTGATCAGTACTGTAACCTATAACAACAATTGGTTTGCTGATGATGAAAAAGCCGAAGGAGGCTGGTCGCTTGAGCAGATTGATCCTTATAATCCCTGTGCCGGGGCTGACAACTGGAGCGAATCAATTGCAGCAGAAGGCGGTACGCCTGGTAAACTCAATTCGGTGGATGGCGATAATCCAATAGATCCCGTATTTATAAGTGTGGTTTCAATTTCAGAACAGGAAATTAAATTAACATTTAACCAGGTTATGGATCCAGTTTCAATATTAAATCCGGAGGCTTATTTTGTGGATCATACTGTCGGAAACCCTGCTCAGATTATTGCCGGCGATTCGATCGGTTATTCCGTGATATTGACTTTTTCGGAACCTTTACTTTACGCAAATATTTATGAATTGAGAACAGAGCTTCCTATTTATAACTGCCGCGGATTGGAAATGCAAGCAGGCACAACCATTCAGTTCGGGATCAGTCAAACTGCCCAAAAAAGTGACCTGGTAATCAATGAAGTGCTTTTTAACCCGGCCGGAAATGGGGTTGACTTTGTAGAGGTTTATAATCGTTCCAAACGTGTTCTTGACCTGGATGAAATGTATCTTGGGCACGTGGATACAGATGAATTTGGAAATTCGGATACCATTTATAAAAATGTAAGCAGCCAACCGGGACAAATACTCCCGGGAACTTACCTGGTGCTCACAACCGATCCGGAACGGGTGAAAAGTCAGTATTACACTTCAAATCCTGAGGGATTCCACAGGATGACTTCCTTTCCAGTTTACAGCAATGAAAAAGGTACTGTTGTACTAGCAAAGACAGGCAAAAGGAGTATTGATGTTTTTGAATACAATGAATCCATGCATTATCCGCTCTTAACCACAGTGGAAGGTGTTTCACTTGAAAGAATTGATTTCGACCGGCCTTCATATGATGAAACCAATTGGCATTCAGCTTCCGGTGAAGTAGGCTATGCTACGCCAGCTTATCAAAATTCTCAATACAAAGGCGCTGAAGAAACGGAAGATGAAGTAACAATAAATCCTGAAACATTTTCACCCGATAACGATGGTTTTGATGATGTGCTCAATATTCAATACCGTTTTGACCAGCCCGGTTACAATGCCAGCATTCGCATTTATGATTCTCGTGGGAGATTGACCAGGATCCTTGTGAATAATGAGCTTTTGGCCACTGAAGGTGCTTTTTCGTGGGATGGCCGTACCGACGACAATCAAAAGGCATCCATCGGGATTTATATCATTTATGTGGAGGTTTTTGATTTAAACAGGAATGTAAAAAAGTACAAAAAAACAGCCGTTTTGGGTGGCCGGATCGGTAATTAATCCTCTTCCGGTTTTTTCTTTCCTTCCTGGGTATTGAAAACATTCATGGTTCTGGCAGCTCCGATAGAAACAAAACTTTTTACAATTTCAACGGCTGTCATTACTTTTGGGATCATGATGTTTTCTTCTTCTTTCGTCCACTTACCCAAAACATAATCCACCTGGTATCCTTTGGCAAATTCATTTCCGATACCCATGCGTAACCTTGCAAATTTTGAGCTTTGCAATTCCTGAATAATATTGATGAGCCCATTGTGTCCGCCATCACCACCTTTGGCTCGAAGCCGCAAAACCCCGGTTGGCAGTGCGAGGTCGTCGGTGATCACCAGGAGATTGTCAACCGGGATATTTTCTTTGGTAAGCCAGTATTTGATCGCCTTACCACTCAGGTTCATAAAGGTGGAAGGTTTCAAAACCACCAGAATCCGCGACTTGTATTTAAGTCGTGCAATGTCGCCGTATCGCTCGGTTTTAAACACGGCGCTACCCTCCTGAGCCAGGGCATCAGCCACGATAAACCCGATGTTGTGCCTGGTGTTGGCGTACTCATCTCCAATATTTCCCAGTCCGACGATGAGGTATTTCATTTATAAAGGATTGATTTAATTTTTTTACAAAAATAAACAATGCAAAAAGAAAAATTCCAGACTCCAAAAGGAACCTGGAATTTTCCATATTGTGAATTTGATTTTATTCGCCGCCTTCTTTGGCTTCGCCACCATCACCTTCAGCAGGTGCACCTTCGCCACCTTCGCCTTCAGCTCCTTCTTCACCTTCTTCCTCTTCCTCACTGGCACCCATTCCTGCACCACGAGCCGTTTTAACGCCTGCGATTTCGCCATTCGGATTATCAAGTAATTCGAGGTTGGCAACTTTTACGTCTTTTACTTTGATACTGTCGTTCAGATCAAGTTTGCTAATGCTCAAAACAATTTGTTCGGGCAGATCATCAACCAAACCCTTTACGATCAGCTTGCGCATTTTCTTACGTAATTTTCCCCCTTTCATAACACCGGGAGCTGCGCCTTCCAGTTTAATGGGAATACCAATCACCACCGGTTTGCCGTCCAGAACCTGGAGGAAATCTGCGTGTAATACGCGATCAGTTACGGGATGATATTGTACATCCTGCAAAATGGCAGTGTGCTCTTTGCCATCCACTTTTAGATTAATAATGTAAACTTCAGGAGTAAAGATGATCTTTGAAAATTCTTTGTCATCCAAAGTGAAGTGGATTTGATCTTTTCCACCATAAAGCACGCAAGGAATTTTACCTTCCCTTCTGTGTGCTTTAGCATCTTTTTTCCCTACGTTCTCGCGGAGAGAACCGCTCATAGATACTGTTTTCATTTTATTAAATATTTAATGAACTAATTGTTCTTTATCTGATATAAAGAACTGATTGATTTTGTTTTAAGCGCCCTTCTGATCACTTCAGCAAACAGATCGGCTGTGCTTAAAACTTTTATTTTATCACAATCTTCCCGCAAAGGAAGTGTGTCTGTTGTAATTACTTCTTCAAATTTTGACTCCCTGATCCGTTGGTAGGCTTCACCACTAAAAACGGGGTGGGTACAAATTGCTCGAACGCTGTTGGCCCCCTTATCCATGATCAGGTTACCGGCTTTGGTAATCGAACCTGCGGTGTCGATAATATCATCAATCAGCACCACATCTTTGCCTTTAACATCACCCACCAGTTCCATTTTTCCTATCTCGTTGGGTTTTGATCGTTGTTTGTAACAAATTACAAAACCGGTATTCAGAAACTTGGCATAAGCTGCAGCTCTTCGTGTACCTCCTGTGTCGGGCGATGCCATCATCAGGTTGGGCAGGTTCATTTGTTTGATATACGGAACAAAAATGGTGGAGGCAAAAACGTGGTCTACCGGTACATCAAAAAATCCCTGGATTTGATCAGCATGCAAATCGATGGTGATGATCCGTTGAACCCCAGCAGCCGTAAGCAAATTGGCTACCATTTTGGAAGCAATCGATACGCGGGGTTTATCTTTCCGGTCCTGCCTTGCATACCCGAAATAGGGAATAACGGCTACAATTCTTTTGGCTGATGCACGACGTGCAGCATCCACCAGCATCAACAGTTCAAGCAGGTTGTCGGCCGGCGGAAAGGTTGACTGAACCAGGAAAACATCACGACCGCGGATATTTTCTTCAAAAGAGGGTTGAAATTCTCCATCAGAATAAGTGGTTACTTCAATATTACCAAGAGTAGCCCCATATCTTAGGGCTATTTTTTCAGCAAGGTAACGTGTTGCTCTGCCGGAGAAGATCATTGCTTTTGTTGCCATTTTCTTTTATGAATCGGGGTTCAAAACTGGGCACGAAATTACTATTAATTTAAAGATAATCAAACCAATTTTACAAAAGGAAAGGAAAAATTAAGGCAAACCCTTTTGGAATTTCAAAAAATAGCTACTTTTGCACCTCCGCAAGCCCGAGTGGCGCCAGACCTGACAATACTGTCAGGTCAAGTCCCGACCGAAGCGTCGGGGGAACTGGTGACACAAGGACTCAAGAGCCCGAGTGGCGGAACTGGTAGACGCGTTGGTCTCAAAAACCAATGAGGTAATACTCGTGCCGGTTCGATTCCGGCCTCGGGTACAAAAAGCCCTGGCGATTTCGTCAGGGCTTTTGTATTTTCGCAAGCTGAATTTTTTTTCATGAAAAACAAACTGTCCATAATTATCCTGAATCTTTTTATAACTTGTACAATGATGTCATTTTCACAAACAATTAATGAAAAACCAGTTTTTGTGATCGTCCATGGTGCCTGGGGTGGTGGATGGGCTTTTAAGGAGGTTGATTCACTACTAACCGCAAAGGGTGCTACTGTAATTCGGCCAACCCTGACTGGTCATGGTGAGCGGGTTCACCTTGCTTCGACTGACATACGGCTTGAAACCCATATCCTGGATGTGGTGAACACCATCCTTTATGAAGATCTGCAAAATGTGATTTTGGTGGGACATAGTTATGGTGGAATGATCATTACCGGTGTGGCAGATTCGATTCCTGAACGGATTTCAAAGATGATTTATCTTGATGCCTTCGTCCCGGAAAACGGTGAAAGCTTGAACGCGCTCAATAGAAAATATGGAAGGGCGGGTCATGAAAATGATAATGGCTTTGTGATTCCGGTTTGGGTGCCTGAAGGAACACCCCCTCCAAAGGATGTAGCCCAATCCTGGAAAACATTTAATGATCCGATTTCTCTGAAAAATCCACAAAGATCATTGGTGCCAACTACCTTTGTCTTATTTGTTGTTAAAGAAAAAAATCCCGAAGATGATGATTTTGCATGGGCAGCCGAACGGGCAGAAAAGAAAGGTTGGCAGGTGCTTTTTCTCGAATCTGATCACAATGCGCAGTGGTCGACGCCGGTGGAGTTGGTTGAGATGCTTTGGAGTGTTGGGATTATATATTGATTTATTTCATCCCTCTCAATGGCTCCAGCAAATACTCCAGTCCGTTCAACTTGATCTCATATAAGGTTTGCAAAAGCATTCCAAATTTGCCACCCGGAAATCCCTTCGCATGATACCAAACCAGGTAAGGCTCCGGCAGGTCGCATAAAAGCCGGCCTTTGTACTTTCCGTAGGGCATTTTTTCTGTAACCAGTTTGATGAGGATCTCTTTGTCCATTGAGG
>ERZ795053.559-NODE-559-length-47689-cov-19.101146_pt1 | contig 47689 bp, 41 predicted proteins | sample MGYA00375137_ERZ795053 | MGnify/ENA primary metagenome ERZ795053 (study PRJEB30182, sample SAMN05720284) | activated sludge metagenome | isolation source: Anaerobic digester | place: Hong Kong | collected 2014-12-17 ... | reverse complement strand
TCCTTCCGCCAGCTTTTTCAGTTTCGCCATTTCACGCCAGGCTTTCCGGGCTTCGATAGCCGGTGAACCAAAATAGCTCTTGCCACTTTCCAGGTCATTGCCTACGCCAGACTGTGCCAGCACAGTGACATTATCACCAATGTGCAGGGTTTTGGAGATACCCACCTGCCCCCAGAAGATGCAGTCATTTCCCACCACCGTTTTACCGCCGATACCTACCTGTGCGGCTATGAGGGTGCGTTCGCCCAGCACCACGCCGTGACCGATGTGAATATGGTTATCGAGCTTGCTTCCTTTGCCGATCACCGTATCACCACTAACGCCCTTATCAATTGTGCAGGCAGCGCCGATCTCCACGTTGTCTTCCACCACTACACGTCCGCAACTGTATAGTTTATCGAAAAATGGCTGAGGCTCCTTGCGCTTCTTGTAATAGAACGCATCGGCACCCAGCACGGCACCTGCATGGATGATGACATTATTGCCGATGATGGTGTGGTCATACAGCACCACATTCGGATGGATGATACAGTTCTTTCCTATCTGCACATGCGGACCCACATACACACCCGGGTACAGGATGGTTCCTTCACCAACAACGGCACTATCGGCCACCGGATGCAGGCTGTGTTCTGCAGGACGAAAGCGCTTCGCCAGTTTTACAAAATCGCGGAACGGATCATCGCTGAACAGAAGTCCCTTCCCCGCAGGGCAGTCCACTTCCTTGTTGATGATGATGAAGGTGGCAGCACTGTTCAAGGCCGCATCGTAATACTTGTGAAAATCTACGAAAGTGATATCACCTGCTTCCACCTTGTGGATCTCATTGAGACCGGTTACAGGGGCATCGCCGCTACCGGCATAAGACACCCCCAGCCACTGGGCAATGTCGGCTAGTGTATAGGATTCTGTAAAACGCATACAGCGAACTTTGTGTCAAAGGTACGCAGCGGACGGGCTTCGGGTGAAATTGCTTAGTTTTGCGCCGCAACGAAAACCCGTATGAAATCAACCGCACTGACCCATATCCACGAGCAACTCGGAGCCAAAATGGCTGAGTTTGCAGGGTATAATATGCCCATCTCCTACAGTGGTATCAATGATGAACACCAGACCGTGCGGAATGCCGTAGGTGTATTTGATGTGAGCCATATGGGTGAGTTCATCCTGAAAGGCGAAGGAGCTGCAGATCTGGTACAACGGGTCACCAGCAACGATGTGTATGCGCTGAGTCCGGGTAAGGCACAGTATTCCTGTCTGCCGAATAATGATGGAGGGATCGTGGATGACTTGCTGGTCTATCACCTGGAAGACGGCAACTACATGCTGGTGGTGAATGCCTCCAATATGGAGAAAGACTGGAACTGGATCAGTCAGCATAATACAGGTGGCGTGGAAATGCACAACATCAGCGATCAGACCTCTCTTTTGGCCGTACAGGGACCCAAAGCGGTAGAAGCATTGCAGTCTCTGACCGATGTGAACCTGTCTGAGATCGCATATTATACATTCACCAAGCATCGTTTTGCAGGGGTGGACAATGTGATCATTTCTGCAACCGGCTACACTGGTGCGGGCGGATTTGAACTGTACTTTCCCAAAGAGCACAGTGAAGTGATCTGGAATGCAGTGTTCGAAGCAGGCGCTGCCTTTGGCATCAAGCCGATCGGACTGGGTGCACGTGATACCCTGCGACTGGAAATGGGATTCTGTCTCTACGGCAACGATATCGATGATACCACCAGTCCGCTGGAAGCAGGACTGGGATGGATCACCAAACTGAAAGCAGCGAACAACGAATTCACCAATAAGGCTCATTTCGTGCAGCAACGTGCAGATGGTCTGAAGAAGAAACTGGTAGGCTTTGAAATGGTGGATCGGGGCATACCGAGACATGATTATCCCATCGTGGATGAAGCAGGAAATGTCATCGGTAAGGTGACCAGCGGTACACAATCGCCCACACTGGGCAAGGCCATCGGAATGGGTTATGTGGACACTGCTTTTGCAGAGCCCGGCTCAACAGTGTATATTGACATCCGCCAGAAGCCCGTACAGGCTGTGGTGGTCAAGCTTCCGTTCCTTCAGTAAGACAGCATGTCCATCATCAAAAGACCATTAGATTCTGACCCCGTGATCGAGGTATGCCTGACGCCTGCGTTGTGGTATCAGTTCGATTATGCGGAGAAGAATGTGGTGGTCATTGACATCATCCGGGCCACCAGTACCATCACAGCAGCCCTGTACCACGGCGTCGAAAAGATGATCCCCGTAGAGACCGTGCAGGAAGCAGAAGCATATCTGGCCAAAGGTTACCTCGTAGCCGGTGAACGGGACGGGTATAAGATCGAGCATTTTCAGTTCGGCAATTCACCATATGAATTCATGGGCGATGATGTGAAGGGCAAGACCATCATCCACACAACAACCAACGGTACCCGTTGTGTACTCATGTCAAAGGGTGCCAGAAACATCGTTGCAGGTTCCTTTCTGAATATCGAGGCAGTTGTTGACTGGATCAGGGAGGAGAATCGCGATACCATCCTGTTCTGTGCAGGGTGGAAGGATCACTACAATATGGAGGATGCGCTCTACGCAGGTTCTGTGGTAAGGGCCCTGAGTGATCAGTTCCAGATCCTCGACGATGCCACGCTCAGCACCAAGATGATGTACCGCTACATCCGGGCCAACATGCTCCGTTCTGTGAAGCAGGCCCAGCACTTCAAACGCCTCGCCAAACTCGGCATCGAAAAGGACATCAAGTTCTGCATGGGCAACCACAAGTACGACGTGGTACCGGTGTATGATGGCGAAGGGTTTGTGAGGATGAAGTAGGTGGTAGTGGGTAGTGGGTATTGAGTATTGGGACAGGGGTATCAGGTATTAGTATCTTCAACATCTGTACAACAATTTAGCAAACAGAGTCATGAGATTATTATTTTCTTTCTTCTGGGTTTGTTTGTCTTGCCACACTTTTGCACAAAGTGAACTCCACTTTGATGATGGGATCATACTGAGAGTGGAGATCGATGAATTCAATTATTTAGACCATTACTATGATACTTGTAGCCCAAATGAAACCCCGTATATATGTCGCATTGATGGTGAAGAATGGTTTGGTATGGACAGAGGGATGGAATTGCCAAAGTACCAATTGAAAAGCCTGATATTCATAGATGAAGATGACACTATATCCCTGGATGTGAGCAGAATGTACAATCCAACTTTTTACGATGGAATTTCAAACAAACATTTTCTGCTTGAGAAAAGTGATGATATTTTAGAAATATTCGGATGGTTCTCTGACGGAGCGGGCACTTATTGTGCAAAATGGATCATATCAAACTCTGTGGCTCACAGAATTTTATTAAGTAACAGTGAAGACGATTGTTTTAACTGACGATTTCAACACAATATTCTGGCCATCTGTTCAATCCCTGCCTGCCGGCAGGCAAGAGTGCCACCCCTTATTCCGCATTCCGCTTTCCGTCTTCCGATTTTAGTAACGTCGCTTCTTCCAGTTTCTTCTGCGCAGCAGTATCTTCCGGATGTTCATATACATACACGGCATCTTCTGTGTACTGCGCATCATTGCGATAGGTGCCAAAAGTGTGATAGACGGTATAAGGGGTGATGAGCACGATCCCCAATGAAAAGAGCAGGGCTGCGGTACTGCGTATCACAATGGGTTGCAGCTGCCACCTCCATGCTTGTTGCTGCTCTCCTTCATCTACCTGACGGTAAGCCAGCCAGGAAAAGGCCAGGGTACCTGCCAGTGCTGCACAGGAGATATATAATAATTCCTCATTCATTCTGATGAGGTGGATGCGGGCCATGATGCCGATCACAGCCATACTGACTGCCCACAGGCCAATAAGATAAATGAGACGGATGGTGCGCAGGATGCGATGCCTGTCCAGGAACACCAGTACACCACTGGCCAGGTAATAAAATGCCAGGGTGCCGAAGAACATCAGACTGATGCGTTCGCCGTATTTAGGCAAACTGCTTTTATAGAACACGAACACGATGGTCAGGATGACCAGGATGATCTCGGTGTATCTCTGAAAAAAGGCTTTGATTCTTTTCACTCTTTGTTCTTTGTGTCGATGGTGATGGTGACCGGTCCGCTGTTCACCAGATCCACTTCCATCATGGCGCCGAAAGATCCGGTGGCCACCTGTCTGCCCAGCAGGCTTTCGGCCAGCTGCACGAACTCTTCGTACAAAGGTATGGCATGATCGGGTCGGGCGGAACGGATGAAACTCGGGCGGTTGCCTTTTTTGGTCGAGGCGAACAAGGTGAACTGACTGACCACCAGCAGATCTCCGTGTACATCCTGCAAACTCTTGTTCATCAGACCCTGTTCATCGGCAAAGATGCGCAGCTGAATGATCTTGCGCACCAGCCAGTCGGCGTCTTCGGGTGTATCCGCATCCTCCACACCCAGCAGGACCAGCAGACCGGTACCAATACGGGAGATGACTTCCCCATCCACTGTTACGGATGCCTTACTGACCCGTTGTATCACTGCCCGCATCTACCAGGGTTTTTTTGCTTGCAGTTCTTCATAGATGCTCAGGTAGGAGAGGTATCGACGCCCGCTCATGTGTCCGGTCTCCACCGCTTCGCGGATGGCGCATTCCTTTTCATTATAGTGCACACAGTTATTGAATTTACAATGTTCCATGCGTTCTCTGATCTCAGGGAAATAATGACCTGCTTCTTCAGCTGTCACGTGCACCATGCCGAACTCTTTGATACCGGGAGTGTCCACAATAAAGCCACCAAAGGCAAGCGGAAACATACGGGCGAAGGTGGTGGTATGTTGTCCCTTCTCATGATAGGCACTGATATCGCCCACCCGCACATTCAGTTCGGGTTGAAGGGCATTGATCAGAGAAGATTTGCCTACTCCGGAATGTCCGGTCAGAAGAGTTGTCTTATTCTGCAGTAATGACTTCAGTTTAGCGAGATGTTCGCCTGTAGTTGCAGAAGTATGAAAAGCCGGATAACCTGCTTCCAGGTACATGCCTCCGTATTCCATGAGCTGATCCATTTCTTCTTCATCGTAGAGGTCGCACTTATTGAACACCACATACCCCGGAATACCATAGACCTCAGCCATGAACAGGACCCGGTCAATGAATCCGGTGCTGGTGCGTGGCTGGTGAAGCGTTGCGATCACCACCACCTGATCGATGTTGGAGGCGATGATGTGCGTGTGTTCTTTTTTCTGGGGAGATTCCCGTACCAGATAATTTTGTCGCTTACCGATCTCTGTGATGACCGAAGATCCTTCCTGATCAGCATCCACCTCCACCACATCACCAACAGCAACGGGGTTGGTCAGCTTCTTGTCTTCGAGGCGAAACCGGCCTTTCAGGCGGCAACTGATACTGGCACCATTGTCCAGCAGCACTTCATACCAGCTGCCGGTACTCTGGATCACACGTCCACGCATGCTGTAAAATTAAGGCTCATCGTTTGACCCCCTGTCCGGAGGCAGAGTGTACAGCAAAAGACAGTTCACTGATCAGGTTACTGTCTTCTTCTATGGCATTGCCCACCACAATGACGGTGGCACCGGCTTCTGCACTGAGGTAGGCCTGGTCGGGTGTGCGGATGCCACCACCTACTATGACAGGCAGATCCACCTGAGTACTGACGGCCCTGATCATAGATGCCGGAATAGCCTGGCGGGCACCACTGCCGGCGTCCATATAAATGGTATGCATGCCCAGCATTTCACCAGCTAATGCAGTGCAAACAGCGATGTCATTTTTATCAGCCGGAATAGGCAGGGTATTGCTGATATAGGAAACAGTGGTAGGGGCACCACCATCCACCAGCATGTATCCTGTAGCAATAGCTTCAATACCCGAGCGTTTCACATAGGGGGCTGCCAGCACCTGATTGCCGATAAGCAGATCAGGGTTGCGGCCGGAGATGAGAGACAGGAAAAGCAGGGCATCAGCCTGCGGATCCACTTGTTGTACGCTGCCCGGAAAAATGACCACAGGCAGGTTGGTGGTGGTTTTCAGGCGGGCGATGGTATCAGGCAGTTTTGTGCCGGTTACCAGGCTGCCGCCAACCAGGAATAGATCCACTCCATTGTCAAGGGCCTGCCGGGCAATTCGATCCAGTGAACTCTCATCCACATCGTCGGGATCCACCAGAACCGCAAAAAGTTTCTGGTGTCTTGAACGGGCGTCTTCTATATAGGAGCGAATGCTGTGCATAGCCTGTGAGATGACAAAATTAGGCATTTTTGCCGGCCGTGTCCGGTGTGCTCTGAAAATGGCATCGGCCCCTACGGTCACTGAGCGGCGGTCGGGTTAAGAACATATGAACGGAATGTGTCGGTTTGGTAAAATATAAATGTGTACAGGCTGAATGCAGTGTTTACCAAACACTCCGCCGTTTATTCACAGGGGTGTGAAGAAATGTTACTTGAAAGGCTACACTGATGCTTCGTACTTTCGGTGCACCACCCGGTCAAAAAGACGGGTGGTTTGTTTTCTCCTGAACCTGAAAACGACCCTTTTTTAACCTATTCAACTGAAACAGACTATGGCAGCACACAAGGCGAAATCGAACGGACTTTCCTTTCAGCGCAATTTTACCCGTGACGACATCAGCCCGTTTGACATGTTCGAGTATGACAATCGCTCGAGCGTGATCCGCAACACCACCGGCGACATTGTTTTTGAGATGAACCATGTGGAGGTTCCCAACTCCTGGAGCCAGGTAGCCACTGATATCCTTGCACAAAAATATTTTCGTAAAGCAGGTGTTCCGCAGAAAGACGGCAGCACCGGCAGCGAAACCTCTATCAAGCAGGTGGCTCATCGCCTGGCCGACTGCTGGAAACAATGGGGAGAGAAGTACGGTTACTTCGCCTCTTCCAAGGACGCACAGATCTTTTATGATGAGCTGGTTTATATGATCATCGGGCAGTATGCAGCGCCCAATTCGCCGCAATGGTTCAACACCGGCTTATTTACCGCATATGGTATCAGTGGTAAACCACAGGGTCATTATTATGTAGATCCTGATTCAGGTAAACTGAAAAAATCCACGTCTGCTTATGAGCGTCCGCAGCCTCACGCCTGTTTCATTCTGAGTGTAGATGATGACCTGGTGAATCCTGGTGGTATCATGGACCTTTGGACCCGTGAGGCCCGTATCTTCAAATATGGCTCCGGAGTGGGCACCAACTATTCCCGCATTCGCGGAGAAGGAGAAAGACTTTCAGGTGGAGGAACATCTTCCGGGCTGATGTCTTTCCTGAAGATCGGTGATGCAGCTGCAGGAGCAATTAAAAGCGGAGGCACTACCCGCCGTGCTGCCAAAATGGTATGCCTGGATCTCGACCATCCGGAGATTGAAAACTTCATTGACTGGAAGGTTAAGGAAGAAGACAAAGTAGCCGCTTTAATTGCAGCCGGTTATCCGAGCGATTATGAAGGTGAAGCATATCGCACCGTAGCCGGGCAGAACTCCAACAACTCCATCCGCATTCCGAACAGCTTTTTCAAAGCACTGGAAGAAGATGGCGACTGGGAGCTGAAAGCCCGCAGCAACGGCGAGACCATGAAGAAGGTCAATGCCCAGAAGTTGTGGGATAAGATAGCCCATGCAGCATGGCGTTGTGCTGACCCCGGTGTACAGTTTGACAGCACCATCAATGAATGGCATACCTGTCCTGCCGATGGTCGCATCAATGCCTCCAACCCCTGTTCAGAATATATGTTCCTGGACAACACCGCCTGTAACCTGGCATCTATCAACCTGCGCAAGTTCTATGATGATGAGAAGCTCGTTTTTGATGTAGCTGCGTTTGAAAATGCCTGTCGTGTTTGGACCGTTGTGCTGGAAATATCTGTGCTGATGGCGCAGTTCCCAAGTGAGGAAGTGGCACGTCTGTCTTACGAATTCCGCACACTGGGTCTTGGCTTTGCCAACCTGGGTTCTCTGCTTATGGTAAGTGGTATAGCCTATGACAGTGACAAGGCCCGTGCCATTGCAGGTTCCATATCTGCAATCATGACCGGTATCTCCTATAAGACTTCAGCAGAGATGGCAGCCGCCATAGGGCCGTTTGCCGGTTATGCAAGAAACAAGGAACACATGTTGCGTGTAATGCGCAATCACCGGTATGCAGCCTATAATGCTGCAGATAATTTTGAAGGACTGGAGATCAAACCAATGGGCATCGACCAGAAGCTGTGTCCGGAGTATCTGCTTCGTGCAGCTTGTAACGCATGGGATGATGCTGTCAGACTAGGTGAGGAACACGGCTACCGGAATGCACAGGCAACGGTCATTGCACCTACCGGCACCATTGGCCTGGTGATGGACTGTGATACCACCGGAGTAGAACCAGATTTCGCACTGGTGAAATTCAAGAAACTGTCTGGTGGAGGATACTTCAAGATCATCAACCAGTCTATCCCGCTGGCGCTGCGAAACCTGGGCTACAAGGAAGATTCCATCAAAGCCATTGTGGATTACGCAAAAGGAACCGGAACCCTGCAGGGCGCACCCCATATCAATTTTGAATCGCTTGCAGCAAAAGGTTTTACCGACAGTGAACTGCACCATCTGGACAAAGTGGTACAGTCTGCCTTTGAGATCACTTTCGCATTTAACGTGTTCACAGTTGGCGAAGTGGCACTTCAGCGAATGGGCTTCAAGAGTGAACAATACATGGACCCCATGTTCAACCTGTTGAAAGCACTTGGCTTCAGCCAGGCTCAGATCGATGAGGCAAATGATGTCATCTGTGGTACCATGACCATTGAAGGTGCACCACAATTGCAGGAGAAACACTATGAGGTATTTGACTGTGCCAACAAGAATGGTAAGATCGGTAAGCGATTCATTCCGGCTACAGGCCATATTCGGATGATGGGAGCCGTTCAGCCGTTCATTTCAGGCGCAATTTCCAAGACCATCAACCTGCCGCATGAAGCAGTGGTAGAAGAGATCCAGGAATGTTACCGTCTTAGCTGGGAACTCGGCCTGAAAGCCAATGCCCTGTATCGCGATGGCAGCAAACTGTCTCAGCCTTTGTCAACCAAAAGTGATAAGAAAGACGAGGTCAGCACAGACCATCAGTGGACCGAAGACGAAGTGCTGGAAGCAGCCCGCTCGCTCATCATGAGTTCTAAGGATACCATGTTCAAGCGTCAGCTGTCCAGGGTGGTGGAAAGGAAGAAGCTGCCTGCCAAGCGCAGTGGTTTCACCCAGAAAGCCAAGATAGGCGGACAGACCGTATTCGTTCGTACCGGCGAGTATGATGACAATACACTTGGCGAGATCTTTATTGACCTGCATAAGGAAGGAGCATCTTTCCGTTCGCTGGTCAACTGTTTTGCCATTGCCGTCTCCATCGGGCTTCAGTATGGTGTGCCGCTGGAAGAATTTGCAGACAAGTTCACCTTCACCCGCTTTGAGCCCAGTGGTCCGGTAGATCACCCGAACATCAAGTTCAGTACTTCCATAGTGGATTATGTTTTCCGCCTCCTGGCATTCGAATACCTGGACCGGACAGACCTGGTTCACGTGGCACCGGAAGAGATAGAAGAGAAGTCTCCGCTGGATCTGTCATCAGAAGCACGAGGCGAGTATCCGGTAGAAAAACCACACGCTAAAAAAGTGGAACCGGTAGCAGTGGTAGTGGAGAAAAAAGCAACAGGCGCAAACGGCGATCCGGTATCTGCTGCCAACAAGACCCTGATGGGCGATGCACCTCCGTGTCACAAGTGCGGCCATACCACCATCCGGAACGGTACCTGCTACAAGTGCCTGAACTGCGGAGAAAGCCTGGGTTGCAGCTGATCCGATAATGAACACGATCAATAAGCCGGTCACCAGATGACCGGCTTTTTTTTGTGCATGAATCTCAGCTATATGGTAAATTTGAAGGTGCGCTATCCCTTGCTCCTGTTCATGATGCTTGTTCTGGGCTCCTGTTCCAGGCCAGACTATGGTGCCCTGCTGCATTTCAATAATGCCGAACTGTACTTCACGGAGCGGGTTACAGAATCAGAGGCTACCAGACTGGGCGAATACCTGGTGGACTACGGCATTTTCAGTGGCCAGGTCATCACCGTACAGCTCGATAAGGACCAGACAACTTACCTGTTCCGCTGGGTATTTCCTGATACAACTACCCTTGACAGTACAGCACTCCGAAACGTAGGTCTGTTCACCATTCAACTATCAGAAGAAGTGTTTCATCATGCTCCGGTCGATATTCACTTTTGCAATGAGCGACTGGAAACGCAAAAAGTTGTTCCTTTTCTGGCTACCAATACGGAGGCTGTCAGGCAGGATCAGGAGTAACATTTTCAGCTTACCTTCGTAACAGTTCTCAAACCAACCACTATGAAAGTCAACCACCTATTAATGGCGATGACCCTTGGTCTGACCCTGAGTGCCTGTTCTGCCAACAAACAGGTTGAAAAGACCACCGATCATTTTATACAAGCGCTGGAGCAGCAGAATTGGGATGAAGCCAAAGCACTGACTACTCCTGAAAGCCATGGATTCCTGGCCTGGCTGGAATCAGCCAATTTCGGAAGTTCTGAAGATGGTGATGTAGAAATGTATCAATACCAGATCCTGTCTGACAAAACGGTCATCAACGGAGACTCAGCTACGGTCACTACACTTGATGAATTCAATAATGAATCTGTTTATCGTCTTGTTAAAGTAGATGGTAAATGGCTGGTAGATTTTACTATTCCGGGTATGGGAGATATGGAACAGCAAACCCAGGAACTGAATGACCTGCAGGAAACCCTGGATGACATGGGTGATGCAATAGATGATCTGTCTGAACAACTGGAAGATCTGGGTAACGAAGCCCGGTGATCTCCTGTCCGGATCTACACAGGCATGAGTAAGAAAGTTTTATTTCTGTTTTTTCCGATCGTTCTGTTCTTTTCCTGTAGTAAGGAGACGATCTCGCCTGAAATTTTCGAACTTACAGCCCTGCAGGATGCAGTGGTCTATGAAGTAAATTTCAAAGCCTACAGCCCTACACGCAACCTGCAGGCTGTCATAGACAGACTGGACGATCTGGATAGCCTGGAAGTGAATGTGATCTGGCTCATGCCCATTTATCCGGAAGGGCAGGTGAATGCAGTAGGCTCACCTTATGCCGTGGCAGATTATACCGAGGTCAATCCTGACCTGGGCGATCTGAATAAACTGACAGAACTTGTAGGAGCAGCACATGCACATGGCATGGCAGTGATATTGGATTGGGTTGCCAACCATACTGCCTGGGACAACCCCTGGATCACTGAACACCCCGACTGGTACACCCAGGATGGCAGTGGCAATATCATTTCTCCACCCGGCACCGGATGGAATGATGTGGCAGATCTCAATTACAGCAACAACAACATGCGGCTGGCCATGATCGATGCAATGTGGTACTGGATAACAGAAACAGGCATAGATGGTTTCAGATGCGATGCTGCAGATCTGGTGCCGTTTGATTTCTGGCAGCAGGCGAACGATTCTCTGAGAAGCAGGGCAAATAAAACTTTGTTCATGCTGGCAGAAGGTGCCAGACCCGATCACCTGACAGCCGGGTTTGATCTGAATTTTGGCTGGAGCTGGTACGGTGATCTCAAAAACGTCATGAACAGTAATGCAGATGTGGGAAGTCTTCCGGTGGCCAGCTCAACTGCCCCATTGCATAACCGGCTGGTATTTACCACGAACCATGATGAATCAGCCTGGGACGCTGCACCACCTACTTTATTTGGCAGTCAGGAGGCGGCGCTCACCGCATTTGCACTTACCCTGACCAGTGGTGCCGGTATGCCACTGATCTATGGTACACAGGAAGTAGGACGAACAGGAACAGTTTCCTTTTTCAATCAGTCCACCACCAACTGGCTTTCTAATCCGGAGATCTTACAGGCCTATCAGGATCTGATGCGCTTATATCGTATCCATCCGGCGTTACGAAGAGGAAACAGAGAGTGGTTTGACACAGGATATCATATGATCCTTTTTACCCGATCCTGGCTGAACGACCAACTGTTGGTAATGATCAATCCAAGAGACGTGGAGATCAGTACGGTTTGCCCGGAGACCCTTCGCGGTGTGTGGGTAGATCTCTTAACAGGCGATCAACTGGTGCTGCAGGATGCTTTCAGTGCAGCTCCTTACAGCTACCGGATCATGATCCGCAACTGAATAGTTTATCAGAGTTTACTGAACTAATTTCTGCTCCTGTATATTTACAGCCACATAGCCATTGTTTTCGTGGACCGATCGTGTACTGATACTGCTATTCTCGTTTTTGCCCGGCATCCGGAAGATGAGGCCCGTCATAAGAACTGGCTGGGTGCAAGAAGACATCGGGCCAATACTACCCTGGCATCCAGATTGTTCAGAAGTATATGTTCTGAAGCGCATGCCACCGGGCTTCCGGTATTTGTCATTGATTCCACCAGACAGCAGGGACAAAGCTTCGGCGAACGTTTCCATCATGCTATTACTACCGTATTTGCTGCAGGTTTTGATAAAGTGATCACTGTAGGCAGCGATTGTCCGTTCCTGCGAAGTCACCATCTGCTGCAGGCAGCTTCCAGACTGGATGAAGGACTGGTACTGGGACCCGACCACAGAGGAGGGGTCTATCTGATGGCTATAGACAGAAAGACCTTTGACGAGGCTGATCTTCTGAACATACACTGGCAGACCCCGGTCGTACTAAAGGAGCTGATGCAACTTGCTACCGTCAATCTGCTCACCAGACTACACGACCTGCATTCTTTGCAGGATATACAACGGCTGCTTGCCAGGATCCGCAAACCATCTGGTCTGCAGTGGCTTCTTTCTTTCCTGATCCAGGCATCAGATCAAAAGAATTTACCTGAGTTGCCTCACACCCGCTATATGAACCGGGTGCATATTCGCAGGGGTCCGCCTGTACTTGCCTGACATTTTCCAACCAGCTTTTTTTTACACCTAAAACCAATGTTATGCGAACATTTGCATTAACTTTATTACATATATTATTTGTATCAACTATAATAGCCCAGGTCGATCTGGAGGTCAATGTGACCGACCTGGCATCTGCAGGACCTCTGGAAGGCATTACCGTCAGTATTCAGAACACTGCTATAGGTTATACAGACCAGTCAGTAACTGATGCTCAGGGTAAAGTGCGTTTCAGATCACTGCCCGTGAACGGCACCTATACCATCTCTGCTGCGGGCAACGCAAGCTACAGTGGTGTCAGCCTGAGCGAAGTAGAGCTCAAAAACAATGAAAAGGCCAGTGTGCAACTTGCCATGCCAAGAAAGACCGAGACCACACTGGATGAAGTGGCCATAACTGCGGCCAGTACCTCCCGCATCAATACGATCAATGCGGAGGTTTCATCAGAACTTTCACTGAAAGAGATCAGGCAGATCCCGGTAGAAGGTCGCGATATTACCCGTGTTCTGTTCAGGCTTCCGGGCGTGGTACAGGCAACCGGATTCTATCCCGAAGCACCTAACGTGAGCATCATGGGTGGTAACTCACTGTACACCAATTACACCATCGACGGTTTCGATAACAATGAGCGTTTTCTGGGCGGGCAGAAATTTGCCATCCCCGTAGGCTTTGCCCGCAACATTTCTGTGCTGACCAACAACTTCAGTACCGAGTACGGTCTGACCGGCAACGGCATCATTGACATCACCACCCGCAGCGGCTCCAACGATTTTTCTGCAGAAGCTTTTTATCTGACACGCCCCGGTGCTGTGATAGATACCCTGGGTGTAGGTGCATCACCTTATACCCAACGAGATCTGAGCGGTAATCAGGTGAACAATACCTTCATGCGCCAGCAGCTGGGTATAGGATTTGGCGGAGCCATCAAACCAGATAGGACCTTCTATTATGTAAATGCTGAACAAACCTTTGACCTGAAAGAGAATGTGCTGGACGTTCCTCAGCTGGGGCTGACAGAAGCCGTTCCGGGACGTAACAACTTCACCTACCTGAGCGGAAAAATAGATCAGGTATGGAATAAACGCTTTCGTTCTTCCCTTCGGGCAAATGTTGGTCTGGTGGGAATTGAAAGACAGGGCGGTGGACTGGAGGGCGGCGTAGTATTTCCTTCGGCAGCCAATACCCAAATGCGCAATTCTTTCCTGCTGGCCAGCAAGAACAGCTATGTGGGCGATGGTTTCAGCACAGAGACCAACCTGCAGTTCAGCCGTTTCCGCTGGAACTACGCAGATCCTGTGAACGGAGCAGGACCAAACACCAACGTTATTGGACCTGATGGATTGACGGTGGCAATACTGGGGCATCCGGGTTATTATTTTGATGATCTGGAAAATACCCTGCAGTTCCAGCAGAAGCTCAACATCTACCGGGAGAACCACACATTCAAAACTGGTGTGGAAGTGATCAGCTCAGACTTCCAGCTGGCAGGTGGCGGCAACCCCGACGGCAGTTACACCGTTCAGGTAACCGAAGATCAGCTGGCCCAGCTGGCCACTTTTGGATCAGCTCTGGATGTCAATGATATTCCATCTGATGTGCAGGTACTAGGATATGCAGTGGAGCTGCGTCCTGCCACTTTCGGCACACGCCAGAATATTTTCAGCGTGTATGCAGAAGACATATGGAGTGTGAGCAACAAACTTAACCTGACCTATGGTATCCGGTATGATTATGACAACCTGAGTAAAGGTGGTGGCGATCAGGGCGATTTCAACAACATCGCCCCGCGTGCATCCTTCAACTACAAGCTGAACAGCCGCAGTGTGATTCGCGGTGGCTATGCTATGGTGTACGATAAGATCCTCTATGCCATCTACAGCGATGCACTGCAGCAGAACACTACCAGCGATGACTACAGGGCACAGTTGCAGGCACTGATAGACCAGGGGATACTGCCATCAACAACCGATCTGGACAAGATCACTTTTGAAGGAAACCTCTCTGCTTTTGCATCTGGTGTGCCATATCTGAACGGCCCCTCAGCAGATGACCTACAGAGCCAGCGTGACCAGGCATTCAGCAATGAACGCCGCATCCTGAATCCGAACGGCTACCAGAATCCGCAAACCCACCAGATATCTCTGGGCTACCAGGTGCAGCTGACCGAAGACAAGCTTTTCTATATAGATGGCTTCTATAACAAGACCAACTTCCTGTACAGGCTGGTAGATCTGAATGCTCCGGAAGCATATCCGGTCGATGAGAACTTTGAAGCAGGTGACGTACGTGATCAGGCCACGGCAGACCTGACCCGTCCGGTGGCGATCTACGAAGGAAGCTATGCCATCATCAATGGTGATACCGTGTATGGTGTGGCACGTAACGTGGTCATGAGTGAGACCGCCGGTGAAGCAAGGTATTATGGCATCAGTCTCAACCTGCAGAAGGAACGGATGAACGATAATTACGCATGGCGTTTCATCTATACCCTGAGCCGAAATGAGAACAACACGGAAGACATCAACTTCCGGGCGATGGACAGCAATAACTTTGAAGACGAATGGGGCCCCAGTATCAACGACCGCACCCACGTGTTCAATACCATTTTCAATCTTTACCCGTGCGATGGATGGGAGTTCACTTTTGCCGGACTGGCTCAAAGTGGTATGCCCATCAACCGCATTCCCGATGCATCAGTTTACGGCACCACTGATCTGAATGGTGATGGCCGTTCCTTCGGCGATGCCTATGTGGGCAACAGTGACCGCAGTCCGGGCGAGAGCCGGAACAATGACCGCCTGCCCTGGAGCAATACCATAGATCTGGGTGCACAATACACCTGGTCATTGGGTACCGGTAACCTGGAGTTCAGGGCCGACGTTTTCAATCTGCTGAATGCACAGAACCTGAGTGGATACAGCAATAACGCTACCCAGAGCAATCAGGTGCAGGTAGGTCCGGCTGATTCCGGTGTGCTGGTTCGCCGCAATGCGGCACCACCCCGACAGTTCCAGTTTGGCGCACGATATTATTTCTGATCATACAAGGGGTTGCGAAGGCAACCCCTTGTTATCTAAATTTTATGAAGTACTTTAGTATATTATTTATTGCGTTGTTATTTTCATCATGCCACCGGAAAGGGGATCAGGCAACAGTTCCCGGATCGTGGGATGAAGTGGTGGCAGCCGGAACAGGCAGCACGGTTCGCATGATGATGTGGCAAGGCGATCCGTTCATTAACACCTACATGCAGCAATATGTAAAACCAAAACTGAAAGAGCTGTATGGCATCGAACTGGAGATCTCTTCAGGTCAGGGAAATATGATCGTATCATTGCTGCTGTCAGAACTGGAAGCCGGAAAAAAGCAGTCATCCATAGATATGATGTGGATCAACGGCGAGACCTTTTATCAGTTACGGCAGATAGACGCTTTGTACGGGCCATTTTCAGGGATCCTTCCCAACGAACGATACATAGACTGGGATAATCCCTACATTGCCACAGATTTTCAGCAACCCATCAATGGAATGGAATGTCCGTGGGGCAATGTGCAGCTTTCCATCATCTATGACAGCCTGCGCACACCGGAACCTCCCCGAACGATGACCGAGCTGCTGACCTATGTACAGGCGCATCCGGGAAGTTTCACCATTCCCAATGAGTTTACAGGTATGACTCTTCTGAAGAGCTGGCTCATAGCCATTGCCGGTGGCGATTCTGTGTTGGCAGGTCCTTTTGATGAGCAGAAATACCAGCACTACAGTGCGCAGTTATGGGAGTACATCAGGGCATTGCAGCCTTATATGTGGAAGGAAGGCAAGACCTTTCCTGATGGTCCGGCAACCATGCACAGGATGTTGGCCAACGGTGAGATAGACTTCAGCATGAGTAATAATGACGGGGAAGTTGACAACAAAGTTTTGCAGGGCATTTTGCCGGAAACAGCCAGGTCTTATGTCTTCACCTCCGGTACTATACGGAATTCACACTACCTGGGGCTGACACAAAGAAGCAGCAACCTGCCGGGTGCCATGATGGTCATCAATTTTCTGATCAGCCCTGAAGCACAGTTTGAAAAGATGCAGCCTGCTGTGTGGGGCGATGGTACCGTGCTTCGAACAGACGAATTACCGGACAACTGGCCTCAGCAATTCCGGGAAATTCCGGGACGAAAATATGCTCCTGACCGGGCCAGTATCAGCCGGTATGCTCTTATGGAACTCAGTCCGGAATATATGATCAGGTTATTTGACGATTTCAGAAACATTATCATTGAAGGCAGGTAAGTCCATAGCGTGGATCGTTTTTGTCTTACTGGTGATCCTGCCGGTAAGTGCAAGCCTGGTCTATGCTTTCCTGTACAGTGTCGGGTTGACCGGTTTACTATCAGATGGATACACAATAGCCTACTGGCAGCAACTCCGGACCAATAGTCCTTTCTTTTTCTCTCTGCTGTATAGCATGATCATTGCAGTGATCAGCATTGGCCTGGCAGTTTGTATTGCCCTCTGGTTGACACTGCGATATGGCACCACGTTGCAACGAAGAAACATCTCATTCATACTGCTTCTGCCATTGGGGATACCGGCAGTGGTAGCAGCGTTGATGACCTACCAGCTGTTATCACCTTCGGGCTGGCTCTCCAGACTCACCTATGCGGTTGGTCTGACCGGTGGTCCGGATGCATTTCCGGCACTGATCAATGACAGGCTTGCGGTAGGTATCATCATCACACATATCATTCTGGCGGTACCATACTTTACAGCTTTGTTCAGAAATATTTACAGGCAGGAACAGGGAGATCTGTTGTTGCTTACAGCCAGGAATCTGGGGGCAGATAATGGTCAGGCGTCCAGAACTATCGTGATTCCGTTGTTGCTGCGCTCAGCATTTCCATCGGTCCTGATGTTCCTGCTGTTCGTTATGGGAAGTTATGAGATCCCATTACTGCTGGGGGTATCAGATCCCAGGATGCTATCGCCGCTGATCGCTGATAAGATGTTTCGGTTCGACCTGCTGGACAAGCCCCTGGCCTATGCCATGCTGGTAAGCTATGTGCTGCTTGTGCTGCTGCTGAATATGTTACTGCTTCGAAAAAATGCCAGACATGCATAGAAGAAAAACATATGCAAGTCTTGTAGTCAGTATCATTCTGGCAGCCTTACCTTATGGTATCCTGCCGCTCATGAGTTTCTTTGGGCGCTGGCATTTTCCTGCTCTCTTACCGGAAACTTGGACCTTTCAGCACTGGGGTTCATTTCTGCATAGTCAGGGAGCAGTAGGAGCAAGTTTTCTGCTAAGCCTGGGCATAGCGACCTGTACTGCTACATTGGCTTCCACTGGCGGATTGCTGTTATCCAGGGCGGTAAGCTATTCGTCATTCCGGCAGGGCGGATTGTTTTTCAGTCTGCTGCCGGTCACCATGTCGCCGGTATTATTCGCTACCATTCTGTTATTCTATTTTCAGGTGGCGGGTCTTGCAGGAACGGTAGCCGGGGTCATCCTTGCTCAAATGCTCATCGCCCTGCCTTTTGCCATCATATATTTTCATTCATTCTGGAGTGTTCGGATACTCAGGCTTGAGCAGCTGAGTGCCACACTTGGAAGCACTCCTGTGCATACATACCGGTATATCATCTGGCCTGTAGCCAGGCCATTTTTGCTGGTCTGTTTCTTTCAGACCTTTATTATATCCTGGCTGGAGTACGGACTCACTTCTGTGATCGGTACCGGTCAGATACAAACTCTTACACTCAAGGTCTTTCTGTATATTCAGGAATCAAACCCTTCTATGGCGGCTTTATCTGCTACCCTTTTGATCCTGCCACCTGCCATATTGCTTTTTTGGAACCGGCGTTTTGTTTTTAAAGAGGTCAGCCTTTGATGGAATTGAAACATATCAGCAAGTCATTCGGTGCGCAGCAGGTCCTTACAGACATCAGCCTGGTGCTGGAGGAAGGTCATACACTGGCAGTACTCGGTAAGAGCGGGTGCGGCAAGACCACTTTGTTGCGCATCATCGCAGGATTGGAGCTGGCTGACAACGGCGAGATCTGGCTCAATGGAAAGAACATGAGTGGTGTGGCGGTACATAAACGAAATGCGGTCTATCTCAACCAGGAGCCATTGTTGTTTCCGCACATGACTGCATCGGCCAATATTGCCTATGGCCTGGAAGTGCGTGGAGTACCCGCTTCAGATATACGCCGGCAAACGGAGCAAATGCTGGCTGAACTGGGTTTGGAAGATCAGGGTCACAAACGTCCGCATCAGTTGTCAGGAGGCCAGCGGCAGCGGGTCAGTTTTGGCAGGGCCATGATCATACACCCCGCTGTATTATTGCTGGATGAGCCCTTTGGTAATCTGGATCCGGACACCAGAAAACAAATGCAGGAATTATTTATGCGATTAAGTACTGCGCATAGAATTACCAGCCTGCTTGTCACACATGATCTGAAAGAGGCCATTCTGACCGGTCAGCAAACTGCATTTATGGAGTCGGGTGTGCTGACCATGTATCCTGATACGGGCGCATTCCTGTCAGACCCAAGAACGGGCGGACAAGATGAAATGGCATTCTGGAAAAAGTATAACCAATCATGATGAATCGTTTTGACCATATAGAATCTGTGTACTGGGTATTCACTCAATTGTGCAATGATCAGTGCGACCATTGTTACAACCTGAGTGGCCCCCGGGGTGCCAGATTGCAGGATGAGGAGGTGCTGCAGATCATTGACAACCTGCCCCAGAAAATGGATCGTTTGATACTCAGTGGGGGTGAGCCGCTTGCTGAGCGTAAACAGCTCTTCCTTCTGCTGGATCGGGTGGCAGAAAGGTATGGCAGCAGTACCCAGATCATGCTGCAAACCAATGGTGATCTCATGACCGGTCAGATCCTGGATACTTTACTGGAAAAAGGTGTTTCCCGTATTGACATTGCCAGCATAGACAGATACCACAAGCATGCAGGTAAAAGGATAGATCAGCTTAAAGAATTGTTTCTGAGCAGAGGCATGACCGATGACAACACCAGTCCGCTGATTGAAAAAGACACCTATCTGCATAAACAGTCAGCCAGTTTTGGTTTCTGGGGTGCTACAGAAGATATGTGGCTGGGAGGAAACTGGGCACGCGGAAGGGCGATGGAGAAAGACATCTGGAAGAAAGATCCGGAACATAACTTCTGCAACATCCTGAGTGGCGCCATCGGATTTTTAGGTGGTGTGGATGATATTCCGCAGGAGATCAGCATACAGTTGTGGAGGATCAACCCGTGCTGTCCGGGCACCAGGTTTCCCCTGGGAGATGCAAGGACCGAAAAGGTTGCAGATGTGTTGGAACGCATAGCCTCCAATCCGGTCTTTCAACGACTCAATGAAGGTGATCCCTGGAAGATGGGCGAGTCATTCGGTATCTCAGAGGCGTATGCGCATGAAAGAACACGGGCACTGAAGAATGTATGTCTATGGTGTGATGAGTTCTTTGAGACTTATCTGAACCCTGCAGACTTCATTCCGTTACAGGTCATTCAGCCGGCATAAAAAAAGCCGGTGCAATGCACCGGCCAAAACAACTTAAGACAGCTTCTTATTGGATCACTATCTGTTTGGTGATGATATAATCACCCCGCACGATATTGATAAAGTAATTTCCCTTGGCTTCATTGCCCAGGCTGATCGTGTGGTCATAGGTACCGCTGTAATTCTCCAGGTTTTCTTCATACACCATGTTGCCGCGGGCATCACGTATCTGAACAAGCACATCTGAAGGCTCTTCAACTGCAAAACGAAGATTGAAGGTGCCATTGCTGGGGTTGGGATAGAACTCTACATCTTCTGCACGAAACACATTTCCTGTACGAGCACTGTCTGTTGAAGAAGATTGTTCGTTTTCCAGATCCATGGTAATGATGATGGTCTTTTTTCCATCGTCATTCAGCTCATATGAATAAGAATGACAGTTTCCGTTTCCAGGTGAAAAGAATATGTGCCTTTCTTCATTACCCAAAGGGCTAACCCCTTTTTCATCATCCATCCAGAATAACAGATCACTGTTATGCTTACCGAGAATAGCTGGTATCTGTATGGAAGTTCCCTGGCGCAATACTGTGACTGAAACTTCGTCATGGATCTGCTTGCTTCTGATGTAATCAGATACCTGTCGGGTTGTCTCCATCGTTATGCCGTCTATTGCGGTTATGATATCGCCTTTCTGCAGGCCTGCTGCTTCAGCAGCACTTCCTTCACTAACACCTGTGATCTCTGCTCCCTGATCATGTTCGTTGAGGTAAACTCCCAGAAAAGGTTTCTGCACATCAGCCATATTGCTTTCCCATCGCATCTGGAAATCATCACCCAGATTTTCCATTTTCTTTTCAAAAGCTTCGCCCCATTCTTCCCATCGCTCACCGTACTGTTCCCATTCTGCAGATTCAAAATATCCTTCGTTTTCTTTCAGGGTAGCTGTAGCCTGTTGTTTGCTGTCATCACGCAGGTAAGTCACGTTGATCACCTCTCCCGGCTGATAGGTAGAAAGGATCTCGATCAGGTTATTGGTAGATTCAACGGTCTTGTCATTGATCATGGTAATGATATCGCCTCTTTGCAACCCTGCTGCAGCAGCAGCACTGTTCTCTACAACTTCGTTGACCAACACCCCGTCTCTGCTCTTTGTATTGTCAGTTACCACACCCAGAAATGCTTTGTTTCCGTTAAAGAACATGACATGGCCCATGGCGGGCAGTTCAGGCATCTCCGGCATGTCAATGGATTCCAGATGGAGTTTCAGGTCATTGGCCCATTCAGCATTTTCCAGTTCATCAAAATTGAAGAAGGTATGGTCGCTGTTGTCGCGGATGCGAATATCCATGGTCTGCAGCCCGTCCATCTCCTTTTCCAGACCTAGTTCACGCAGATATTGCTGCAGGTCAAAATCTTCCATCTGTTCGATGGTCGTGTCGATCTGAATATGCTGGCCATTTACGTTAGCATCGATCTTCAACCGGATCTGATCATTTTCCTGTGCACTGGCAGGTAGCTGGATCAATACGGCCAACATCATGACGGTGCCTGATGTCCATTTGGTTATCGCTTTCATCGTGTGTACTTTTAAACTTATTGGATGCCGGTATGAAAAATATTCTGCAAACCGGTTACACAAAAATATTTCTGCTGTCTTCGGCTCCAAGTTAATGCACAACTAAATTGTGTTAAGGCCACGTTAAACAGGTTTTTCGGCGTTTTAACATATCGTAGTTTTGGCCACATGAAACAGGCTCGTATCCGCATCATCATAGCCCTGATGAGTACCGCATTGCTCGGTATCATCCTGGTGCAGGTGTACTGGATTCAGAGCACCCTCAACCAGAAGGAGAAGATATTCGGCTATCAGGTAGCAGATGCCCTGACAAGGGTTTCAGAGAATGTAGAGACCCACTGGATCGCCACCATGCTGAAGAGCCATACCGACCTCATCTTCAGTGATTCCGCTTTTGCGGTAAACGGTAGTATGCGCATCAATAAAACCTGGGTAAGCGATACCCTGATTCAGGAAGCTATGCAGTCAGAGCACATCAATATTGCAGCACTGACCGAACCCGGAGCATCGTACAGTTATCCTGCGCCCGGAGCTCTGCCTAACCGGCCCACAATGATACTGGAGCCGGTAGAGATGGGTACAAGGGTCGGGCAGGAAGGGGGCAATGATGAGATCATCTCCACCATACTCAAAGAGATCGATAAACAGTTTCAGGTAAGCGCAGATAAACTGGACCAGGTCATGCAGCAGATGATCGTGGAAATGATCATGCAGGGGGCACAGCCGGGCGATAAGGTGGATACTGCTTACCTTTCTCAAATGCTGCAGCTTGAGTTCCGAAACCGGGGTATTGAAACAGAATTCCAGTATGGCGTTCTGTTGAATGGAAAGACCCTGATCTCGCCAGTGGCTGATGAACAAAAATCCACCTTACTGAAGACCCAGCATACTGCCAGCCTTTTTCCCAACAATATCTTTTTTGGTAAAGACCTGCTGATGGTGCAGTTTCCTGATCAGCGCACCTATCTGCTTCAGTCCATATGGGTCCTTTTGCTGGGTTCTCTGCTGTTCACCTCCGTTATCATTTTTGTATTCAGCTACAGCATTCATATCATTCTTCGTCAGAAGAAACTCTCAGATATTAAGAATGATTTCATCAACAACATGACCCATGAGTTCAAGACGCCTCTTGCAACCATCAGTCTGGCAGTAGATGCGATCAACAGCCCGCTGGTATTGCAGGATGAACAACGGGTCAAACACTATACCGGTATCATCAGAGAAGAGAACCGTCGAATGAACGGTCAGGTGGAAAAAGTACTTCAGGCCGCATTGCTGGATAAACATGAACTCAATCTCAAACCGGAAGAACTGGATCTGCATGAGGTCATAGAACACGCAGTGGACAATGTGACTTTGCTGGTGGAAGAAAAGCAGGGCAGGATAACCAAGAGACTGGAGGCAGACAATGCCCTCTTTACCGGCGACAATGTACACCTGGTCAATGTGATCTACAACCTGCTGGATAATGCCAGTAAATACTCGCCTGAAACCCCTGACATTGTGATCAGTACACGCAATAAGGGAAATCATATTCTGATCAGTGTACAGGATCATGGTATGGGAATGAGTGCTGATCAGCAGAAAATGATCTTTGAAAAATTCTACCGGGTACCAACCGGAAATGTCCATAATATCAAGGGCTTTGGCCTTGGCCTGACCTATGTAAAGACCGTAGTGGAAGCACACGGTGGCATTATAGAAGTTAAAAGTGCACCCGGAAAAGGCAGCACCTTCACCATACAATTACCACAAAACTGACCAACATGGAAGAACCCAAGATCCGCATTCTGCTTTGTGAAGATGATCCGAATTTCGGTGCCGTACTGAAAGATTACCTTACCATGAACGGATATGAAGTGACCCTGGCCACCGATGGTGATAAGGGCGTGGATATATTCCGCACAGAACAATTCGGGCTGTGTGTGCTGGATGTCATGATGCCTAAGAAAGATGGATTTACAGCCGCTGCTGAGATCAAACGTATGAACCCCGATATTCCCGTCATTTTTCTTACTGCCAAGACCCAGCAGCAGGATAAGATAGAAGGTTTCAAGATAGGTGCTGATGATTACATCACCAAGCCGTTCAATTCAGAAGAGTTGCTGTACCGCATCGCTGCAGTTCTGAAAAGGGGCAGGCTCAAACAGAACAACCAGCAGAAAGAGTTTGAGGTTGGTAAGTATCACTTCAACTACAAGAACCGCATCCTTACCCACGATGGTGTGCAGGAGAAATTATCTCCCAAGGAAGCTGAACTGTTGCGGATGTTGTGCATGAAAGTGAACGACATCCTGTACCGGGAAGAAGCGCTTAAACAGATATGGGGCCGCGATGATTATTTCACGGCCAGAAGTATGGATGTGTTCATTACCAAACTGCGCAAATACCTGAAAGACGATCCCAACCTGGAGATCGTGAACATTCACGGGAATGGTTTCCGCCTCAATGTAGAAGAAGCAACGGCTCAGTGATCGCGATACTGGTCCAGTTCTTTTTGCAGACTGCCCAGTTTCTCTTTCTGTTGACCTATTTCCTCAGATTTCTTCTTCGTATCACTGGCATTGGTGTCCAGGTCAGATTTCGCTTTAGCAATGGTGGCCTCACAGTCAGCTATGGACTTTTCCAGTTTTTCTTTGTCTTTTTCCAGGCCGGCTTTATCTCTTTCCAGACTTTGCATATCGTCTGTAGCAGCCTTTACCAGACCAGCCAGCCTCGTTTTTTCTGCCCTAAGGCCAAGTTTTTGCATGAAAACCTCACCTGATCTGAACCGATCCGGATAAACCTGTGATGACAGAAATGAAGTACCCATGTCAAAAAAACCGGTTACCGTGCAGGAGCTTTTGTCTTCGCTGAACAGAAAATACAGATCTACCGGCTGGTCACTTATGGATGGAATGATCACATCATCCACCTTAGCTTCATTCTTGCCAGATTTTTCCATTTTGGCTTTCTTGTCATATTCCTTCAGAAGGTCTTCCAGCACGGCTTCCACGTCTTTTTTAGACTGATCACTGAGAATCGCCTGAAACCCATTTCTGGTTCCCATGCTCATGGTCTCCTGTACCTCTGAAACAGCAATACTCTTTTGTGCCGATGTAGCCAGCGGCATACACAGCAATACGATCAAAACTGAAAAGAGTGAGCCGGTTAAGCGAAAGTTGGATTGCATATCTTGTAATTTTGTCGATAAACTACAGAAAAATGATGAAAGCTTCCCTGCTTACACTGTTTGCCTGCCTGATCAGCTCTCTCAGCTGGTGCCAGACAGATGGCATGTTGTTCAATTATATGGGTATGGGAGCCAGCACTGCCTTGGTGCGTGACTACCAGTCTATAGGTATCAACCCGGCAAATCTTGGGTATGACACAGACTACAAGCTGTCATTTGAAATAGGTAGTATGGGCTTGTCTGTCTATTCCGAAGCTCTGACCAAAGAGGAGGTCAGGTATTTCCAGCCAACCGGCGGTGAACAGCTTACACAGGAACAACAGGCGGCCATTGCAGAAACACTTTTACAGGATGGATTTCAGACCGATGTCTTTGTGAGACCGGTTGCATTTGGTTTCGATCTGGGAAACGCCGGCGGCCTGGCCATTGGTCTGTCTGTTACAGCCAATCAGTCCTTTACCCTGGGCAGTGAAGCCAGTAACCTCCTTTTTCAGGGATTTAACTACGAAGGGTATATAGATACCATCATAATTGAAGACACCAGTAACATATACGGGGTGGCCTATGAGCCCTTGTCACTGGCCGGACTAACGGAAGGAACCAGCCTTCATTTTAATCTGCGAAGTGCTGCCAGCATTGCATGGGGAAGAAGATGGTTTGCTTCTGATCACCTGAATATCTATGCCGGCATCGGGTTGAACTATATCATGTCTTATGGATGGCTTGACTTTCGCAGTCAGAACGAAGAGATCGTGGGGCAGGCCGCTCTGGGTCTGGATCTGGTCAATTCGCCGGATTATATTGAAACCTTTGATCCGAATCAGCAGCCACTCCAACCGGTAGGTACCGGATTCGGATTTGATATCGGCTTCAGTGCAGACCTGGGTGAGGATCTCAGCGTGGGTTTGAGCGTAGTGCAGATCGGAAAGGTGTCATATGACCTGAATACCCTGGTGTTCAACAACATCATTGTAGATACGATCTATTTCAATGGCATCAACAGCACCCAGACCCTTGACCTGGTTTCTGAACTGCTGGATGGAGAGCAGTTGCTTGACTACAATGGTATAGAACGCTTTGAAGTGCCGCTGCCAACGGCATTAAGAGCCGGAGCAGCTTTGAAAATGAGTGACATGCTTACCCTTGCAGCCGATATCTCTTTGCCATTGTCTTCCACTGCACAAGACTTCAGTTCTGTCCAGGCAGGTGCCGGCGCCAGATTGACCCTGCTCCGTTTTCTGCAGTTGAGCGGCGGCCTTACCGCGGGCGGCAACTATGGGTTCAATGTGCCTGCCGGTATTGGTGTGGACCTCGGCTTCTGGGAGTTTGGTGTATCAACCCGAGACATACTCGTGTTTCTCGGACAGAGCAAACCAACCGTTTCTTACGCAATCGGGGTATTCCGATTTAAGATCTGATCAGCGAAGCAGGGTATAATGAGCGGCTGCGAACTGTCTGTCGCAACTGTTGAAATGCCACCACTCGCTGTCAATGCCGGTAAAACCTGCCTCCCGCATCACTGACCGAAGCAGTTGCCGGTTGGCAACCTGTTCTGCAGAGAGCGACCCGTTAGCCAGAAATTCTGATTCACGGATGGGGTAACTGAGTACACCCGGATCGTCATACGGAGTGCCCATATCAATGGCCAGACCATCGGCGGTTGCCAGGGTGATATCTACAGCGGCTCCGTAGTTATGCAGCGATAACTGATCAGGCGGGCTCAGAAACTGCCTGCGCTGATCGGGCGGAAGGTCCACATGATCCCACATGAATTGCTGTATGCTGAGAGGGCGGGCGCCATCATATACCAGGAAATGAAGATCCGGATGTGAATCAGAAAGTGCACCGGCGGCCTTTGCCAGTTTGGCCGCTACTTCCGGGTGCAGGTATGCTTTTTCCAGACTGCCATACATATCGGTATGCATGAAGTTGTCTGTGGTGGAATATTTCAGGTCCACCTGGACCCCCGGCACAACCCCGGCAATATCAACCAGGCCGGCTTCCAGGAACTGGTTTTCCAGATCGCCGGTAACAGACGGATGTTTGATCGCAGGAACGGTATTTTCAGCCTGGTAATCACGCCCTGCTTTGTTCCCGCACGATAGTATCAGCAACAGGGCCGTCAATGCCCCGGAAACCGCATAGAATTTGACTTTCATGTAGCTGCGAATTTAGTTGTTTGGCTTTCTTTTTTTCCCGGTAAACCCCTACCTTTGCACCGGTTTTTGAAAGGCCTTTTCAACAAATTCCAGTGAAAAAGATCATTCAGGTAGTTCTTTCCGCCATTTTACTCCTCTCTGCCGGCAGTCTGATGGCCGCTGAAGAAGGAGCATACAACCCCAAGGATTTCGCTCTTCACCATATTGCTGATGCCAATACCTGGCATATTGTAGGTAATGTGAGCATCCCCCTTCCGGTCATTGTGTACCACAAGGAAGACGGGCTGGCGATCTTCTTGTCCAACAAGCTTCCCGAAGCCCATCATGCAGAAGAAGTGGAGACCGAAATGGCCCACGAAGAGCATGGCATGGACATGGGGAAGGTAGAAGAAGGCATGGAACAGGAGCATCCTGATATGGAAGCTGCTCACCATGAGCCCGCTTCTTACAAGGGCTATGTTATGGTGCACGACCGTGTGGCCCGGGCAGACGGTACTGCCTTCCTGGACCTTTCTGTTACCAAGAACGTAGCCACACTCATCCTGACGGCATTATTGCTCATCTGGATATTTACCTCAGTGGCCAGAGCTTATGCCCGCAGGCCGGGTCAGGCGCCGAAAGGACTGCAGTCGCTCATGGAGCCCCTCATCATTTTTGTGCGTGATGACGTGGTGAAACCCAATCTGGGTGACAATACAGAGCGTTTCCTGCCTTATATGCTGACGCTGTTCTTCTTCATCTGGTTTGCCAATATGCTGGGTTTGATCCCCCTGATCTCCAATCCCAACCTGACCGGAAATATTACAGTGACCATGGCCCTGTCTGTGCTCACTTTCATTCTGACCAATGTGAACGGAACCAAAGATTACTGGATGCACATCCTGTGGCCTCCGGGTGTTCCGCTCTGGGTTAAGATCATCCTCGTGCCCATTGAGATTCTCGGTATTTTCATCAAGCCCTTCGCCCTCATGATCCGATTGTTCGCCAATATCACAGCCGGACACATCATTATCCTCAGCCTGGTAGGCCTGATCTTCATCTTCGGCAACGCAGGTGAAAGCCTCGGAGGAGGTCTGGGCGGAGCCCTGGTGGCCGTACCATTTACCATATTCATGAGTTTTCTGGAATTGCTGGTGGCATTCCTGCAGGCCTTTATCTTCGTGATGCTGAGTGCGCTCTTCATCTCGCTGGCCATGGAGAAGCATGAGCACCACCATGAAGAAGCAGTTCATCATTGATCACGGATTCTATTATTCATTATAAACAAGTAACAATGGAATTATTGACAGTTCTTCAGGAAGCAGGGATCAACGGGATCGCTGCCATCGGCGCCGGTCTGGCAGCCGTAGGAGCCGGTATCGGTGTAGGCCGTATCGGTGGTAGCGCCCTGGAATCCATCGCCCGTCAGCCGGAAGCCATTGGTGATATTCGTTCCAACATGATTATCGCTGCGGCCCTGGTAGAAGGTGTGGCCCTGTTTGCCGTGGTGGTTGCCCTGCTGCAGGGTTGATCCATCCAACAGATTGTCCGGTGGCAACGGTTGGTTGCCACCGGATCTTTCAAAAAAACGACTAAAAAAATATATACATGTTCATCCTGATCGATGCATTAGACCTTGTAACACCGGATCCGGGTTTGTTCATCTGGACCGTGTTCATCTTCCTGGTGGTGTTCTTCATCCTGTGGAAGTTTGCCTTCGGCCCAATTTCCAAAGCCCTGGGCGATCGTGAAAAGGGTATTGAAGAGGCTCTGCAAAGTGCTGTAAGAGCAAAGGAAGAAATGGCCAATATGAAGGCCGATAATGAACGCATCCTCAACGAAGCCCGTGAAGAGCGTTCTAAAATGCTGCGTGAAGCCAAAGAAGCCAAAGAGCAGATCATTGCCGAGGCAAGAGAAAAGGCCAATACAGAGTACAACCGCATCGTGGAAGAAGCCCAGCAACAGATTGATAACCAGCGTATGGCTGCCCTGATCGATATTAAAAATCAGGTAGGTAATATGGTGCTGGAGGTCAGCGAGAAAGTGCTCCGCCGCGAACTACAAGACCGCAATGCACAGGAAGCCTATACCCGCAGCCTGGTTGATGAGATCAAAGTAAACTGATAAAGAACGACCATGTCTGCCATCCGAATAGCCAACCGATACGCCAAATCCATCCTTCAACTGGCCATTGAAAAGGGTCAGCTGGAAGAAGTGAACCGCGATATGGAAATGCTGAACGTGGCTACAGATGACAGCCGCGATTTTTACCTGATGCTGAAAAGTCCCATCATCCATGCCGACAAAAAAATGGCTGTGATCAATGGTGTATTCGGCAATAAACTGACCAGCATCACCAGCAACTTTCTGGAGATCCTCGTGCGTAAAGGAAGAGAAGGATTTTTGCCCGATGTGATCGATGTGTTCCGCAATATGTACAATGCCCATAAAGGCATTACAGAAGTAGAACTTCGCACAGCCTATGAACTTTCTGAACAGACCAGACAAGCCATCATGGATCGTCTTCGCAGTATGGCAGGTTTGCAGGAAATACGCATGAAGACCACCATTGATGACAGCCTGATTGGCGGTTATGTGCTGCGTTTTGAAGACAAGCTTATTGATACCAGTATCCAGCGTGGTCTGAACATCCTGAAAGACGACTTTGATAACAACGATTATATACGTAAATTCTAACTGCTTTATAAAAACTTACCAATGGTAGATGTAAAACCGGACGAGATCAGTGCGATACTGAGACAGCAGTTGTCCAACTTCAACAATGCCTCTGAACTGGAGGAAGTGGGTACCGTTCTGCAGGTGGGCGATGGTATTGCCCGTATCTACGGACTGAACAATGCCAAATCAGGCGAACTCGTAGCCTTCGAAAATGGTGTCAGGGCCATCGTGCTCAACCTCGAAGAAGATAACGTGGGAGCCGTTCTGATGGGTGCCTCTGACCAGATCAAGGAAGGAGACACCGTTCGCCGTACCGGCCGCATCGCATCCATCAATGTAGGTGATGGCCTGGTGGGTCGTGTGGTCAACACCCTGGGTGAACCTATTGATGGCAAAGGCCCCATAGAAGGCGATCTCTTTGAGATGCCCCTTGAGCGCAAAGCCCCCGGTGTGATCTATCGACAGCCCGTAAATGAACCATTACAGACCGGTATCAAAGCTATTGATGCTATGATCCCGATCGGTCGCGGACAGCGGGAACTGATCATCGGCGACCGCCAGACCGGTAAGACCGCCATCGCCCTGGATACCATCATCAACCAGCGTGAATTCTTTGAAGCAGGCAACCCGGTGTATTGTATATATGTTGCCTGCGGCCAGAAGAACTCAACCGTAGCTCAGGTTGCCAAGACCCTGCAGGATCACGGAGCCATGGACTATACCATCATCGTTTCTGCATCTGCATCTGACCCTGCACCGCTGCAGTTCTATGCTCCGTTTGCCGGTGCAGCCATGGGTGAATTCTTCCGAGATACCGGACGTCCTGCCCTCATCATCTACGATGATCTTTCCAAGCAGGCTGTAGCCTACCGCGAAGTATCTCTGCTGCTGCGCCGTCCTCCGGGAAGGGAAGCATACCCCGGAGATGTGTTCTATCTGCACAGCCGCCTGCTCGAACGTGCAGCCAAAGTGATCAACAACGATGAGATCGCTGCCAATATGAACGACCTGCCTGAAAGTATCAAACACAAGGTGAAAGGTGGCGGATCTCTGACCGCTCTGCCTATCATCGAAACCCAGGCCGGCGACGTATCCGCTTATATCCCGACCAACGTGATCTCCATTACCGATGGTCAGATCTTCCTCGAGTCCAACCTGTTCAACGCCGGTGTACGTCCCGCCATCAACGTGGGTATCTCCGTAAGCCGTGTGGGTGGAAATGCCCAGATCAAGTCCATGAAGAAAGTGGCCGGTACCCTGAAACTCGACCAGGCACAGTACCGTGAACTCGAGGCCTTTGCCAAGTTCGGTTCTGACCTGGATGCTGCTACCATGAACGTACTGAACAAGGGAAAGCGCAACGTAGAGATCCTGAAGCAGAAGCAGTATGCACCGATCACGGTTGAAAAGCAGATCGCCATCATCTACCTGGGTACACAGGGGCTGCTGGGCAATGTGCCAATTGACAAGATCAAGGAATTTGAGACCACTTACCTGGCCTTCCTGGAAACCCACCATAAAGAGGTGCTCGACCAGTTGAAAGCCGGCCAGCTGACCGATGAGGTACGTGCCAAACTGGAAGAGGTTGGTAAAGATATGGCCAAAAAATACACTGCTTAAGTTCTATTAATACAGGAGCATGTCTGGTAAATTAAAAGAAGTACGTACAAGGATCACCAGCGTAACCAGTACGCAGCAGATCACCAAGGCCATGAAAATGGTCAGTGCTGCCAAGCTGCGCCGGGCGCAGGATGCCATCCTGCAGATGCGTCCATACGCCATCAAAATGGGCAGCATGCTGGAAAATATTGCTGCTGCAACCCAGGGCGATGTGCGTATTGAATATGCAGACCAGCGGGAAGTGAAAAAGGCCCTCATTGTCATCATCACATCAGACAAAGGTTTGTGCGGTGCCTTCAATGCCAACGTGGCCAAGGCGGCCAGAAGGGTCATCGAAGAACGCTACAGCCATCTGCCGGCAACCGCGGTAAACCTGATGTTCATCGGCAAGAAAGGGTACGATGTCTATAAGCGCAGCAACTACACCCTGCTGACAAAGTACCAGAACCTCTTCCACAACCTCAATTTTGAAGACGTAAAGGCTGCTACAGAGTACATCAAAACCGGCTTCCTGCACAAAGAATTTGATGAGGTCATGGTGATCTACAACAAGTTCAAGAACGCCGCTACCCAGATACTGGAAACGGAGCAGTTTCTGCCCATACGCAAGGTGGACGAAGGCGAAACACAGGCAAAGACAGATTTCATCTTTGACCCCGACAAACACGAGCTCATAGGCGAACTTGTTCCGCGTATCCTGAATACCACCTTCTACCGCTTTATCCTGGACAGCCACGCTTCTGAGCACGGTGCCCGTATGACCGCTATGGATAAGGCCAGCGATAACGCCAATGAACTGTTGAAAGATCTGCGTATCGCCTATAACAGGGCACGCCAGGCCGCTATTACCACAGAACTCACAGAGATCGTGAGTGGTGCGGCAGCCCTGCAGGGTAATTGATATATAATAAAATGTGTTTCACAGGCCATTCATCTGAATGGCCTTTTTTTTTGGAGCAAGCTTCGGGGTGCCCTTAACAGACCGAAGTCGGGCTTTCCACTGTATCCCGCCCCTGCACTGCTAACTCGCTTCGCTCGAACCATTGCAGGGGCGGGATGCCGCTGCAATCCCGGCTATCAAGCTTCTGAGTCAGCTTCGTCAGGGCTTTTCGTTCATTCATTTCAGCTATCTTTGTAACCCATGGACAAGCTCCAGCAAATACTCGAAGCACTGATCTTCAGCTCAGAACAACCCATTTCTGTGGCAGAGCTGCAAACCGTTTTATTCACCTACTCAGGAGAGGAAGTGAGCCTGGAAGCCATTCAGGAATTGGTTGACCAGCTGAAGACCAAATACGATAGCGATGACTATGTATTCGAGATCCTGCAAAGCGGAGGAGGCTATCAGTTTCTGTCCAAACCCTTGTACCACAAACCCATCAGCACCTTGTTGCAGCACCGGGCAAAACGCAAACTGTCAACAGCTGCACTGGAATGTCTGAGCATCATTGCCTATTCACAGCCGGTAACCAAAACTGATATAGAACAGATCAGAGGAGTCAACTGCGATTACACCCTGCAGAAACTGCTGGAACGTGATCTGATCCGCATCACCGGCAGAGCAGATACACCGGGCAAACCTCTGCAGTACGGTACCACCCAGTTCTTTATGGATTATTTTGGTATCAATGCCCTGGATGAACTGCCCAAACTCAAAGAGTTCGAACAAAAAGACCTCTCTATCGGCGACCCCGGCGATATCATCGTCAGCGCCGAAGAGAATGACGACCATACCATTACGCTCAAGGTGAGCGCCGAGCGTCGGGAAGACGCCCAAAACCAGCAACATGAAGAGAACATCGAACAGACAGGCGGGTCAGAAGAAGACCCGGAAGGTGACCAAAGAGAAAACGCAACCCCTGACGAAGGAGGAGGCGAAACTGAAGCGTGAGCGCTCGCAGCACGAACGTACCCTCAGATTTTCTAAAAAACGCAAGGATGAAATGTCGCCCGAAGAACGGGAGGCCCTGGCGTCTATGACCAACAGAGAACGCAAGCAGGCATATTATGCCAAAAAGAAAGACAAACTCACTTCCCCTAAAAAGAAAAAGACCGAACAGGAACCCCTGTCCTTCAAAGGCAGATCTGCTCTGAGAGCTGCTCCGAAAAGAACACTGAGAAAAGGTCAGTTCATTCGTGAACAGGATATTCAAAAACCTAAAAAAGGCCCGGATGAGGGCATGAGACTGAATAAGTTTCTTGCAAATGCAGGTGTGGCCGCCCGGCGTAAGGCAGATGAACTTATCAAAGCCGGATTGATCAAGGTGAACGGAGAAGTGGTTATGGAAATGGGGTATAAACTGCACCCGGATGATGAGGTCACCTATAAAGGTAAAAAGGTCAAACCCGCCCGCTTCGTCTATCTTCTGCTCAACAAGCCCAAAGATTACCTGACCACTGTAACCGATGATCGTGACCGCAGAACCGTCATGGACCTGGTGGCCAAAGCTACCCAGGAAAGGGTGTATCCGGTTGGCCGGTTAGACAGGCATACCACCGGACTGCTGCTGATAACCAACGACGGTGATCTGGCCATGGACCTGGCGCATCCAAGCCGGGGTGTCCAGAAAGTATATGAGGTCACATTGGACAAAGCGGTAGAAAAGCATGATATGGAAGCCATTGCTGAAGGCCTGGAACTGGAAGATGGAAAAGCCATGGTAGATGAGATCGCCTGGCCCGACCCCCACCGGAAGAACGTGGTAGGTATCAGCCTGCACATAGGTAAGAACCGGATCGTTCGCCGCATTTTTGAACACCTCGGTTATCAGGTAACCAAACTGGACAGGACCGTTTATGCCGGACTGACCAAGAAAGACCTGCCACGGGGTCGCTGGCGCTACCTCACCCCAAGAGAGGTGGTTCAGCTAAAACACCTGGGTAAGAAGTAGGTCACATTTGTCTGCCTGATTTGAGTATTTCTGGTTTTTTTTTCACCAACTGCTCTTGTTATGTCAAAACTTTTTACTTTAGGAGTAATTAATCACATTAAAACATGCATATGAAAAAGAAATTACTCCTTGCAGTATTGGCAATTGGAATGCTCAGTACGAGTTCTTTTGCCACAATTATCTGCTTTACAGATGCATTTGGATCCAGCTACCAGATCAACGCAACCAAAACAGCCCCTAAATACTGGACCCTGTCTGGTGAGATAGGCGTAGGTGCAGCGGTGCCATGGCCAGTTGACGGTTACTGGGATGCTTTCAACCAGGAATTTTATATCACCGTTTCCAATCCTTCTCCTGATGGTTGTACATTTTATGTAGATGCCCTGAATATCTGGTCAACCGCCTGGGCTCCGGGTACTATGAGCTGGAACTACGAGCAGGTTTGTGATGGGGCCGTTGTATTTACAGGAACACCCTTTGATCTGACCTATACAAACGGTGCATGCGTTGGTCGCTCTATGGAACCTGACTACTCCAACTCCATCTTTACGGTTGGATTTGATGAAGCAGCTGCTGTTCATTATCCACTGCAGGTAACAGAGACCCGCACGCTGGATCAAATCCTGATGGAAGAAGAGATGAGTGTGAATCGCATGGGTGATGGATTTGTATTCTTCAGCAACGTGTTTACCAACTCTGGAGCAGAACTGATCATTTACAACCATGTTGGTCAGCAGATCGCTGTGCTAAATGGCAATGGTTCCAACACCATTGTATGGGATGGTATTGCTACCAGCGGCCAAATGACTGACCCGGGCATGTATGTAGCCGTAATGCGCAGTGAGAATGAAGATGTTACTGTGAAATTTGTCAAGTAACATTTCTTTTAAATAGTATGTAAAGGGGCAGAATTTTCTGCCCCTTTTTTTTGTAATTGTGTTAATAATTCTAATTTAGGAACATTATATCACCCATTTAAAACTCACAAAATGAGAAAAACACTACTCGCAGCAGCCATTTCAATTGGCCTGATCGGAGCAACTACGGCAGAAGCAGCCAATCTTTGCTTTTCTGACTCCTATGGTTTTACCTATCAGGTAACTGCTACCAAGACTGGCCCTATGTATTGGGAAATGACCGGTGTGGCAGATGTACTTTCCGGTTACCTTTGGGATGTAGAAGGCTACTGGGATCGTTTCAATCAAAGCTTCTACATGAACGTGATCAACCCGGAAGGTTGTGCTACCTACGTAGATAACTTTGAGTTCTTCAGCACATTCTGGACCCCTGGTTATTTGGAGATGAGCTGGAACAACTATTGCGATGGTTACCTCGGAAGCGGTACCAATACCATGACCTACAGCAGTGGTAGCTGCGGTCTGCGTACCTCTGGTGAAACCTTCCAGGTTGGACCTAATGCAGTTGGTGCCAGTCCTTTTGGTCTGGTAGAACTGAACATCACAGAAACCCGTTCACTGACAGAACTGCTGGAAGAGCAGGAAGTAACTGTGAACCGCATGGGTGAAGGCTTTGTATTCTTCGGCGATGTATTTACACATGACGGAACTGAACTGATCATCTACAACCATGCAGGTCAGCAGATCGCGGTACTGAATGGTAATGGTTCCAACAGCATTGTATGGGATGGTATCGCTACAGCCGGTAACGTTGCCGTTAATGGTATGTATGTAGCTGTTATCCGCAGTGAAGAAGAAAAACTGACTGTTAAGTTTGTGAAGTAATCACAACAAACATCTAAAGAAAAAGGCCGGCATTTGCCGGCCTTTTCTGTTATCAGAACGAAATGATCATTTGCCTTCCTTCAGCTTTTCTCTGATCTTGCCTTCTATTTCATCAGAGAGTTCAGGGTTGTCTCGCAGCAGCTCTTTCACTCCTTCACGACCCTGCCCCAGTTTGGTGCTGTCATAGCTGTACCAGGAACCGCTTTTCTGCAGGATACCCGCATCCACACCAATATCAACGATCTCGCCCAGCTTAGAGATGCCTTCGCCGTACATGATATCAAATTCGGCCATGCGGAATGGCGGAGCAACCTTATTCTTCACAACCTTTACACGCACCCGGTTACCCATCACTTCATCCTTCTCTTTGATCTGTCCGATGCGACGAATATCCAACCTGATCGAAGCATAGAATTTAAGTGCGTTGCCACCAGTGGTAGTTTCAGGGTTGCCAAACATCACACCGATCTTTTCGCGAAGCTGGTTGATGAAGATACAGGTACAGCCGGTCTTGTTAATGGTTCCTGTCAGCTTCCGCAGTGCCTGACTCATAAGCCTGGCCTGCAGACCCATTTTACTTTCACCCATCTCGCCCTCCAGCTCTCCCTTAGGTACCAGTGCAGCCACCGAGTCGATCACCACGATATCCAGTGCACCTGATCGTATCAGATGTTCTGCGATCTCCAGCGCCTGCTCTCCATTGTCAGGCTGTGAGATCAGCAGATTTTCCACATCTACCCCCAGCTTTTCAGCATAGGTTTTGTCAAACGCGTGCTCTGCATCAATGATGGCAGCTATACCACCTTTTTTCTGCACCTCTGCAATGGCATGGATGGCCAGGGTGGTCTTACCCGATGACTCCGGTCCGTAGATCTCTACAATTCGCCCCCTGGGGAAACCTCCAATTCCTAATGCCGTGTCCAGCCCGATAGAACCGGAAGAGATCACTTCTACATTGATCTCGGGGCTTTCACCAAGTTTCATGACCGTACCCTTGCCGTAGGTCTTATTGAGCTGATCCAGGGCAAGCCCCAGGGCTTTCAGTTTGTCTGCTGCTTCTGCCATATTTATTTAATCAATAATATTATTATTATACAATACTTGCGAAAGTACACAATTATCCCCCGAAGTTAGGAAAAGAATAAAGGATGTACACAGCTTGTTAACAGATAACCGAATGTTAAAAATTTAATCGCTTTTCCAGCCTTATGTACCTTAGTAATCATAATTGCCAAAAATGAACAAATGGACCAATTTACTGTTCATTCCTGCCGTTTTGCTGGCCTCCTGTGCCGGCGAAAAAAAGGAAGATAACAGTGCCGTACAGGCTGCAGCCCAGCGCTATCTGGATCAGTACAGCCAGGAATACCAGGCGTTGTATTATGCATCTGCCGAAGGCCAGTGGACCCTGAACACCCGCATCGTGGAAGGCGATACTACCGCATCTGCTGCTGCTGCCAGAGCTGATGAAGCCTATGCTGCCTTTACCGGCAGTTCTGCGAATATTGACAGCTGCAGAAAGTACCTCGCTATGAAAGACAAACTGTTGCCTTTACAGGTTCGGCAGCTGGAAGCTATGCTGTTCATGGCAGGTAACAATCCGGCATCTGCCGGCGAGGTGGTAAAGGAGCGCATCGATGCCACCAACCACCAGACAGAACTGCTCTATGGTTACCACTACATGCTTCATGGCAAAGAGGTGAGTACGAATGATATTGACAACTTACTGCGAGATGAAAAGAACATATCCAGGCGACTCGATGCCTGGAATGCAAGCAAAGAGGTGGGCACCACACTGAAAGATGGTCTGGCTGAACTGCAGCGTTTGCGAAATGCCAGTGTTACCCCTTTGGGTTATGATGACTTTTTTGCTTACCAGGTGTCTGAATATGGCATGACCAGTCAGGAAATGATGGAGCTGACCCACCAGCTTATCCGCGACGTATGGCCACTTTACCGTGAACTGCACACCTGGGCCAGGTATGAACTCGCGGCCAGATACAACGAACCGGTTCCTGACTACCTGCCGGCGCACTGGCTGCCTAACCGCTGGGGACAAGACTGGACTGCCATGGTCAGCGTGGAAGGCCTGGACATCGATCCCGCACTCAAAGAGAAGGGTGCTGAATGGGTCATGGAACAAGGCGAAGCTTTCTGGGTCAGTATGGGTTTTCCTGAACTGCCCCAAACCTTCTGGGACAAGTCTTCCCTGTACCCGCTGCCGGAAGATGCTGATTATAAAAAGAATAACCATGCCTCTGCCTGGCATATGGACCTGCAGGATGATGTGCGGTCGCTCATGAGTGTAGAAGCCAACACCGAATGGTGGAGTACGGTGCTGCATGAACTCGGCCATATCTATTATTACATGTCTTATTCCACCCCTGATGTACCTATGGTACTGAGAGGTGGTGCCAACCGCGGATATCATGAAGCATTCGGATCTATGATCGGCCTGGCGTCTCTGCAGAAACCCTTCCTGGAAAACCTCGGACTGATAGAACCCGGCCTGCAAACCAATGATACATTGCTGCTGCTGAAGGAAGCACTGGATTTCATCGTGCACATACCCTGGGGAAGCGGTGTCATGACCGAATTCGAATATGAACTGTATGCCAATAACCTGCCGGCAGATCAATACAACGCCAAATGGTGGGAACTGGTGAAGAAATACCAGGGCATTGTACCTCCCTCAGAACGTGGTGCACAATATTGTGATGCCGCCACCAAGACCCATATCAATGATGACGCTGCGCAGTATTACGACTACAGTATCAGCAATGTACTGCTCTTCCAGTTTCACGATTATATTGCCCGGAACATCCTGCATCAGGACCCGCATGCCACCAACTACTGGGGTAGTAAAGAGACAGGTGAATTCCTGTCTGGTGTCATGGCCACCGGTGCCACCGTTGACTGGCGGGAGCATATCAGGAAAAGTATCGGAGCAGATATGAGCGCCAAACCTATGGTGGACTATTTCGGTCCGCTGATGGAATATCTCCAACGGGTGAATGCCGGCAGAACCTGTACGCTGCCAGAATCCATTTAACGGATTCTGCGATAATTTTGATGCCGGCTCTTTGTCGGCATTTTTTATGATTTTAGCATGAGAATAATTATACGAATTGTATTGATGTTATTCCCGTTGACCGTTTCTGCACAGAACTGGGAGTATGCCATCAGAAACCAGGTGGAGATCATCACCCTGTTTCTGCAGGATCTGGACGAAAGCTTTGGATTTTTGTCGGAAGCTGAACAAACGGAGTATGTGAACCGGTATCGCGAGAACCTGTATATGCATCAGAGTTTTTGCTATTCTTTTGCTGACAGATTTCCCGAGCTTGCTGATCAGGCCATGGACCTTGCACTGGCCACTCGTGGAATGATCCTGAACAGCAGTATCGATATGAGGCAAACCATTCTGTCCGGTGGTGATACTTCGGCAGTCAGACTATTGGATGAGTGGACTGAAAACAAGGAGAAAATAGCCCGTGAGTATGCATTGCCTCCTGACAAAAGGATCCGCGGTCTGGCGGCACTGGAGAAGCGCAACAACCTCATGGAAAAGGATCTGTACAGAATGGCCAGATCCATGCGCACCACCGGCGATCTGCTGAGTGTGCGGTGGACAGATATCAGGTCTGCACTTGGTGAACAGGAGACAGCGGTTGAATACACAAACTTCAGATATTATGATGGCAACAGATGGACAGACAGTGTGATCTATGTGGCCATCATTTTGCGGAAGGATATGGAGCATCCGCAACTGATCAGGATCGGCACAGAAAAGGAACTGCAGCAACTGACGGGAACTGTACTGAACAAGTCTGTTGAGTCGGGTATGGATGAACTATATGGTTGGCCGGAACTGGACGAAGATGTTGCAGTTTATATGGGATCACATTTGCTGGAAACCTTTTGGAAACCACTGGAAGAATGGATACCAGAGGGAGATACAGTATTCTACACGGCAACAGGCATGATGCATCAGCTGAACCTGGATGTCATACCAATAGGATCCGGCAGGCGGTTACTGGACAGAAACACTTTCATCACCTGTTCATCATTGTCTGTAGTTACCCAAACCCCTTATGGTGCTGGCAACATTCATAATATCATTGCTTTTGGTGGTATGCAGTATGACCTCAGCGAACAGGAATGGAACCAGGCCACCGCATCCTTTCCGCAACCGGGGTCTTTTCCCGGTTTATCAGGAAGCCTTAAAGGTTCATCCACCTGGACCTTTCTACCCGGCACCTTTCAGGAGATCCAGGCCATCAGTAAACTCGAATCGGCCGTTGTGCATGTGGTAGCTTACTCCGGAGCAGAAGCTGTGGAGGAACAGATCAAAGCCTTAGGCCCGCAAAATCCGCCTGATATTCTCCATATTGCTACGCATGGATTTTTTATTCCTCCGGATCATGGAGAAGAACTTGATGTCATGGACCGATCCGGATTGTTGTTCAGCGGTGCCAATGCCGCCTGGTCAGGAAAGCCTGCACACGGACATGAAGATGGTATCCTGACATCCAGAGAAGCGGCCAATCTCTTTTTACCCCATACCAGACTGGTGGTGCTGTCTGCCTGCGAAACAGGCCTCGGTGAGGCTTCAGGATATGAAGGCGTTTATGGACTTCAAAGGGCGTTTAAAGCAGCAGGTGCAGATTACCTGCTGATGACCTTGTGGACAGTGCCAGATGTTCAGACGGCCTATTTCATGCAGTATTTTTACCAGTCAATTGCCGATGGAAATGGTATAGAAACTGCATTTCAAACAGCCAGAACTCTGGTCAGAAAACGATATACCAACCCCTACTACTGGGCCGGATTCGTTCTTCTGCACTGAACTACTTTTCAGCTACCTGTTCAGCTTCGCGGAAGGAACTCAGGCCACACTCCAGGAAGGAGGCATATTCTTCTACATCTGGTGTATAAGGAACCGGGTTGTTCAGCACCTGACCATCCGGAGAGATCAGCACATAATAAGGCTGAGAATTCACACCGAAATAACTGCTCTGAAAATCGCTCCACTTGTTGCCGATGGTTCTGATCTTCTTGCCGCTGAAAGCACTGACATATTGTTCGTCTGCCGGCAGCATCTCTTTGTCATCTACATACAGACTGACCAGGACATACTCTTCGGATATGAGCTTGTAAACCTCGTCTTCAGGCCAGACATGTTCTTCCATCTTACGGCAGTTCACACAGGCCCAGCCTGTGAAGTCCACCATGACAGGTTTATTCACTTCTTTGGCATATGCAACCGCTTCATCGAAATCATGAAAGCAGTCCAGTCCCAGCGGACAATGGGTATCCTGGGGATAAATGCTATAAAACATCGGTGGCGCAAATCCACTTGCCAGGAAAGGGTTACCCCCTTTTAGGATGCCACTGCCAAAGTGCACGCTAAGTGCCAGGAAGATGATGCCGAATGCAGCTCTTGCCGGACCGATCTTCACTTTACCCGGGCTGTCATGCGGAAATTTGATCCATCCCAGCAGGTAGATCACAATACCGATGCCGCATAATGTCCAGATGATGAAGAAGACCTCTCTTTTCAGAATTCCGAAGTGAGCCACCAGGTCGGCATTGGAAAAGAATTTGAATGCCAGTGCCACTTCCAGAAAACCCAGCACCACCTTCACGCTGTTCAGCCATCCACCGCTTTTAGGCAGCTTGTTCATGAACTGTGGGAAGGCCGCAAACAGTCCGAATGGCAAAGCCAGAGCAGCTCCAAATCCGATCATACCTGCCATGAGATTCATCTGACCACCTTCGGCAGACAAACTGCCTACCAGCAGGCTGCCCAGGATAGGACCAGTACAACTAAAGGAGACCAGTGCAAGTGTGAGTGCCATAAAGAAGATCCCCACGAGACCACCTACATTGCTGGCGCTGTCTGCCTTGTTCAACCAGGAGTTTGGAAGGGTCAGTTCATAATAGCCGAAAAATGAGAAGGCAAATGCCAGGAACACTACAAAAAAAGCGATGTTCAGATACACGTTGGTAGAGATGGCATTCAGTGTATCGGGCGGTAATTTATATATGACAAATGGCAATGCTAGCAGGGCGTATATCAGGATGATACTGAAGCCGTAGAACAGGGCTTCGAACACACCTTTGGATTTACTCTGTGAGCGCTTGGTAAAGAAGCTGACGGTTAGCGGTATCATAGGAAATACACAGGGGGTGAGCAAAGCCAGCAGCCCACCAACAAATCCAAGAAGGAAGATGCCTGCAAAACCGCGATTCTTGCCTTCGGCGGTTGTAACAGTATCGCCTGTTTCATCATTGCAGGAACCAAGAGGTGTGGTATTGATGCCGAAATCTGCTTCTGCTACTTCCAGCGTATCCTCACCCGGCTCTTCTGTAGCTATGATGAGTCCGCTTCGAAGGTCAATAGCAAAGTCCACTTCTTCTGCAGGGAGACACTGAGAAGCATCGCAGGTCATAAAGGTATAACTGCCTCTTACAACTGCAGCTGTATCTGTCAGGGTGATGTGCTGCCTGAACTGAGCGTGGTGTTTGAAGTAGCGCAGCATCATATTATCAAACAGCGGTTCTTTCTTCTCTTCCGGTCTGGTTACCTCATCCACTTTTCCGATGAGTGCATACCCACTGCCTGCATTTTTGAATTTGAAAGAGGTTGGTACGGGCCCGCCGGGTTTGATGTTTTGTGAATACAGTTTCCAGCCATTGTCTATGGATGCATCGAAGTAGATATAGTAATTAGTTTCATCTATTTTTTCACTGTACACCTGCCACTTGACAGGAGTCAGGATACCATCGTGTCCGGCGGTCTCTGTGTCACTGCCTGCTTCATCGGCTACCAGTTTGAATTCAAAATCTACTGCTTCGGGGGCCAGGCATTGCCTGTCATCGCAGGTCATGAATTCCACAAATCCTTTGAGGGTCACATCTTTGGTAATGGTCACTACCTGTCGTAAAGTGACCCGCTTATGAAAGAACTTCAGGGTCATGTTATCGAACAGGGGCTCAACAGCTTCTTCTTTTCGTCCTAACTGCTGCAGTTCTCCCTGCATGGTAAGACCATCAGGTATCTTTTCATAGTTTACAGAAGTAGGTACGGGGCCTCCGGTTTCAATATCAGTGGCATATACCTTCCAGCCTTCTTCAATGGTGGCTTTGTAGATCAGGGTATATTCATTGGTACCTGTTTTTTCTGCAGACATTTGCCAGGTGACAGGCTGCAGCAGCTGCGCCCGGAGGGTTACGGGCAGCACCAGCAGGAAAAACAGGGCAGCAGTAATAGATCTTCTCATATCCGGAAATTCATCTAACCTACAAAAATAGGGGGTTGGTAAAGTTAAGTCATCAGCCCCGAAAAAGGCTTACAAAGGTTTTACAACAAGCGGGAATACCTGACGGTTCCTTCAGGCTACGGGTACACCGGCAGATGTCAGAAAAGAAGCGAACAAACGGTAGCCGTCGGTATTGCCCAGGGCTCCTTCTGCAGCTCTTTCCGGGTGGGGCATCATGCCGTACACATTGCGCCCCGCATTACAAACTCCTGCAATATTATTGACAGATCCGTTCGGGTTGGAGGCATCGGTAATAACACCGTTGGCATCGCAGTACCTGAACAGAACCTGTTTATTGTCTTCCAGTGTTTGTATGGTTTCGGCATCAGCATAGTAGCGGCCTTCAGCGTGAGCTATCGGGATGCACAAGGCATTGTCACCTACCGCAGCATTGACCATGCTTTCGTGATTAGCCGCCTTCAGCCAGACGTTTTTGCATGTAAATTGCTGGTGAGCGTTTTCAAGCAGCACTCCGGGCAGCAGTCCTGCCTCACACAAGATCTGGAATCCGTTGCAGATACCCCAGGCAAAGCCGCCCATGTTACAGTGTTCGGTCACAGCCTGCATAATGGGAGAAAATCGTGCAATGGCACCGGTGCGCAGTGCATCTCCATATGAAAATCCACCCGGCAGCACCACACAGTCATTGGTGGTAAGACCCCCCAGATCAGTGTTCTTATGCCAGAGTTCCAGCACTTCACAGCCCATTACATCACGTAACACATGAATGATGTCCTGATCACAGTTGGAACCCGGAAAAATGACCACACCGAAACGCATAAGCTCTGATTATCAGGCAAAGTTAATGTATTGAAAAACGAAAACCAGTCCGAGTAAGGTCAGATGCAGGATAGCCGCAGCATCCTGATTCTTCATCTGTGTCCACCACCAGCTGATCATCAGTGCTGCAGGTGCGGCTATCCACCACCAAACAGCAGTTACCCCGGCAGGCAGTATCAATGCCAGAAGCAAGGCACCCAGCAGAAATACCAAAAGCACCCTTGTGTTTCTTCTGAAGCGGATCAGCTGATTGTTCAGGTGTTGGGTCAGGTAAGCAGTTGCTGCCAGCAGGAACATAAGAGCCAGAGCCAGCTGGATCAATATCAGCCAGTGTGGCCAGCCATCTTGTCCGGGTATATGCCAGTTCTTCCAGGCGGCCAAATACCAGTCTGATTTTCCGAATAATAACATAGCTGTAACTGCAAGGAAGTGCATGACCAATGTTCCTGAAAGTATGACCAGTGATTCGCGGAATGTAAGGGTCCTGATAGTAGAAAATCCAATGACCACAGGTACAACAATAAGAATATAGGCAGGCTCAAGTAAGCTGAGGATGCCGCACCAAATACCGGCATTGAGCAATAAACTGTCTGCCTGTTGCTTGTTGTAACTGTTGAAGATCAATTGGTACAGGCGAAGAAAGCCTGTAACAGTTATGACCGAAACAGGATGGATGAATGCATCAGGCACCAGGAAGCAAAGTGTCAGGTACACAATTGCCGGCAACGGAGATAACCCATGCGTGAAAGAGGCGCCTGCTGCAGTAACACTGACCATGAAAGCAGCGGTCATAAGCAAGACAAGCAGTACGATCATGTACAGATCATGCCCACTCCATTGCGCAACAGGAAACCAGTCAGAATAAGGTTCCTGCAAAGGACGCAGATCCGGTACAACAGGATGCAGGAACAGGTGCAAAGACATGGCCGCCAGGTACAGCAGACCGGCCAGGAGGGAAAACGGAGTGACTGAACGGAACAGGCGTATCAACGCTTCAGAGTTTGACCTTGACGAAGGCTAAGGTACGTTTATATATGCTGGGGATGATGACCTCGTCAAAGTCGATCTGCCGGGCAGCTACCGGCCGCAGTTCCACTTCCTGTTTGGATGGATTGAACAGACTCTGACGATCAAGTGTGCCATCGGCTGAAAGAGCATACATCAGCACATTGCTGTTTTGTGAGATGTCTTCATTGAAAATAAAATACAGGTTGCGGTAACTGTTCATCAGTCCGAAGGAAGAATTGACACCTTTATCTTCTTTAGACAATTGTTTTTTTCTGATGATGTTGCTCCAGTCCAGTTTGCCTTCAGGTCCGGTGCTTAGCAACAGGATATCACTGTATTCGTAAAACTCAACCTGTCTGGTAGAAGTGCGGTAGCCATAATACGGATCGTAATTGGTGTAGTCGTAATTCTCTACGGTCTTGTCGTAATATTCAGCCACCAGCAGAGCCCCTCCATCCATGCGGGGAATGACACGTGTTACCTGATATGCCGGAATGTACCGCGAATACTTGTCAAGCATGCTGGTGATACTGCTGCTCAGCTCATCGCTGAACTGATCGTTCTTTTCGCTTGTTACCAACCCGGTTAAAGGGTCAATATGGATGACGGTATAACCCTGCATGGAATACCGGTTGTCTTCACCGGTAAAGCCGGCTGCCACAAGTATGTTACGGGCCTCATCAAACCCGATATTCAGTTCTTTGATACATTGATCGCCCGCATTGCTTATCGGGCAGGTGGACAGTTTGCCTCCGTTGCCGGGAAAGGCTATCCAGTAATGAATACCATCTTCGTCTTTTTTGCAATTGTATGAATTGTTACGGAAGAGGAAAGCCGGCTGACCGCCGCGGCCTATCTGGGTGGTAAGCAATTCATACGTGTCATTGCCGGCAGGCAGGTAGAACTGACTTTGAGATACCATTTTGCCTTCCCGGTTCAGGATCTGGAGATAGGTCTGTTCCATCCTACCGTTGTTCAGACTGAACTTATAGCATAAGATGTATTCATCCGGTTCAGAACGCTGCACCTTGTATTCAGACCAGGCTTCTCCAATTCTGGATACGGTGCTGTCAACCAACACAGGATCACCTTTGTTTTCCAAAGCCAGATTGTATTCCTGAAATTTCAGATAACTGGTACGGCCACTTCTTTCCGTATAAAACTGAAAGATGCGATCTCCCATTTTGATCAGCTCATTGGTATCATAGTTGATGCCTTTCAGGGTGATGTTGCGGGTGCGCTTGAGATTCATCTGTTTGTCAAACACATCCACCTCATCTTCAAAACGGTATTTCTTATACACAAACAGTTCTCCGGCCGGTCCTTTCCCCAGAATATCATAGCCCACCATTTCACTGCTCAGCTTCTGACCTTCTGAGATATAGATCTGCTGGGCAGAAACCTGCACAGTTGAAAACAGTACAAACAGGAACAAAAGGCGCATCATGGTAACAACAAAAATATAACGAAGATGGTTGTCTGAAGGTATGGAAGTACAGGGTTGCTGGTCATTTGTTTTTCGTTATTGGTATTCTGCTAATGGTTGGACGGGTGGTGGTACCATGCATGTGAACGGCTGATGCTCAGATACGGATCTGCTTTCGCAGCTTTGGATCCATGGCATCCCGCAGTCCGTCACCGATCAGATTGTAGGCTGTCACGGTACCAAAGATGAACAGGCCGGGAAACACCACCAGCCACCAGGCACTGTACTGTTGCCTTCCCTCATTGACAAGTGAACCCCATGTGACCAAATCAGTGGGCACACCAACACCGAGAAATGACAGAGCTGATTCAGCCAGGATGGCTGACGCTACTCCGAAGGCGATGCTTACAAGCGCAGGTGCCAGCGCATTGGGCAGCGCATGCCGCCAGATAAGTCTCGCAGCTCCCAGGCCAAGTGAGCGTCCTGCCTGCATATAATCCAGTTCACGGATCCGGAGAAACTCTGCCCGTGTAAGTCTCGCAATGCCGGTCCAGGAGGTCAGTCCCAACAGGATCATCACACTGACAATGGATGGTTTGGTAATGGCTGCAATGGTGATGATCAGCATAAAAACCGGAAGGGAATGTATGATCTCTATGGTGCGGGAGATGAGGTTATCTGCCGGCAACCAGCTGCCTTTTTGAAAGAACGGTATCCGGCTCAGCAGTTTACCCAACCACCAGCATCCTAAGAGTATGGCGGTAAACAACATCGTGCTGAAGGAAAGGGAAGTTACAGCTTTCCAACCTCCTGCCTGCAGGGCATCGGTCAG
>ERZ795053.557-NODE-557-length-47881-cov-7.118952_pt1 | contig 47881 bp, 47 predicted proteins | sample MGYA00375137_ERZ795053 | MGnify/ENA primary metagenome ERZ795053 (study PRJEB30182, sample SAMN05720284) | activated sludge metagenome | isolation source: Anaerobic digester | place: Hong Kong | collected 2014-12-17 ... | reverse complement strand
TTATCCGCCCTGTTTTTTATTTAATCTTTTTAGGTCAGCAATAGATTAAGCGTTTAATAATAGCGTTAAAAATATTTTGCTTAAAAAACTAAAAAACAGTTCTTTGCATATTAAACTGTGTTTTATATGCGTTGTTCTTTGCCCTAGAGAAAATTTAGTAAAAATTCACGACAGATTTTTAGCTGATGGGTAAAATTCGCTAAAAGTAATATAAAAAGACTGAAATGTTAATTAAACTTTTCACCAATTTTTAACAGAACACTCAACCTTTTTTTATTGAATTAGTAAACGCATTGAGATATAATAATATCTATGGCGACGAATTACATAAATTTATTTTCTGCCGAAAACGGGTTGGAAGCTTATAAATCCCGTTATTACGGCGTATACAACGGCTATAACGTTTGTTTGGGTTATGAAGGAAGCAATATTGTGTATTTCTTTAATACCCAAATAGAAGAATGCGAATCTTTTTTAAAAATATTGGAACATAACGCGCAGGATTACGATATCGTTCGTTACAGACTTACATCGCCGATAGTATCGGTAGTATCCCGTAACAAAAATATAAAGCAAGTTATGGATTATCTTACTGCTTTACTAAAAATGTGCGGAGCTTCAAGCGCGGAAACATGCGCTTTTTGCGGACAAGAGCTTGGCTCAAAGCCGACGTATTTTGACGTGGACGGCGTTGTTTGCGTGGGACATGAAAAATGTTATAATAAATTTAATTATATGGTCAATAAAAGGGTAATAGATGTAAAATACGCCGAAGTACCCGTGTCAAAAGCGATAGTTTTGCCTTTGCTTATACAGATGATATGGATGATTTTGATAAGCGCGGTTTACGTTATTACAAAATCTTTCAGTTGGTTTTACTATATTTTCGGCGGTCTTATGATGGGCTATACGTCCGCTTTTGTTTACACAAGATTCAGAGGGCGTTCGGGCATACCTTATTACGTATCTTTACTCTCAAACGCTTTAATATGTATGTTTTTGGCGCAAGCTATTATGCAGGCGTACCTGATAATAGGCGATTACGGATTTTTCACGGGACTAAATATATTTTTCGTTTCGTGGCTTAATGCCGCGGCTGTGTTTGAAATGCTCCTGCCGCAACTGGGCATGGGTATGATTTCCGTTTTATTAGGACTTATTTTTGTCGATTATAGAAGAATAGTTTATTTAAAAGATAACGCGGTAAAAATTTCAAGAATATCGAGGTAAAAAAAATTATGATTGATGTAGCGATAGTTGGCGGCGGCGTTGCGGGATTGACGGCGGCGGTGTATGCATTGAGACGCGGTTTAAATGTGGTAATGTTTGAAAAACTTACCGTTGGCGGACAAACAGCGTTAATAGACAAAATTGAAAATTTTCCATCATACGAAAGCGTGAACGGATTTGAGCTTGTAAATAAAATGTACGAGCAGGCGACTGCGCTTGGACTGGAAACAAAGTACGAGGAAATAGTAGCCATAAAACAAGCGGACGCATATATTAATATTACTTCCACGGCGGGAGAATATCAAACAAAAACCGTCATTATTGCCACGGGCGCAACTCATAAAAACCTTGGGTTGGGAAGTCAATACGACGGTAAAGGCGTGCATTACTGCGCTACCTGCGACGGTATGTTTTATAAAGACAAAATTGTAGCCGTCGTCGGCGGAACCAATATCGCAATGTCGGACGCGCTATATCTGTCAAACTTGGCAAAAGAAGTTTACGTCATAGTTCCGCAAAGCAAACTTTTCGGACAAGACGTTATTATGCGCACGCTCAATAAGCCCAACGTGCATTTTATGTTTTCATCAAAAATCGACGAGCTTACAGGCGACAAAAAAATCAACGGCATTACCGTAAAAAATTCGGTTACGGGAGAAACGACCAGTATAGCCGTCGACGGAGTTTTTGTTGCTATTGGAACGACGCCTTTAAGCGGTTTTGTGTCGGATTTAGTCGAAACGGTAGACGGACGTATTGTGGTTGACAATACTATGGCAACCAACAAAAAAGGCATTTATGCTGCGGGCGATGTGCTAAATAAAAAATTGAAACAAATCGTTACCGCTTGCGCCGACGGAGCGACGGCTGCGGAAAGCGCGGCGGAATATATAGCGAAAGAATTAAAGAAATAATTTTTTGAATTGATTTGCTAAAAAATTAGTCAAATTTAACGCAAAAATTTCGAAAAAACTAAATAAGCAAAAATCAATACGAATGAACCTTCCGAAAATACAAAAGAGCAAAAATCGGGAGGTTTTTTATGCAGAATTTTTTTGGTACGGACGGAATAAGGGGCGAATACGGCAAAATCGTTACCGAAGACGTGGCGTACAAACTCGGCGGCGCGCTTGGCGACGGCGGCAATACGGTAGTTATTGGTAGAGACACCCGTCTTTCGGGGGCGAGCCTAACAGACGCGCTGGCGGAAGGCATTTTTGACGCGGGCGGTAACGCTATAAATATCGGAATTTTGCCCACTAACGCCACCGCATATTTTACAAGGCGTTTAGACGCCGATTTCGGCGTTATGATTTCCGCTTCGCATAATCCGCCGACTGACAACGGACTGAAAGTTTTTGACAGATACGGATTTAAGCTTTCAGAAGCGAAACAGCTTGAAATATCGCGTTTGATGACCGAACAGAGAGGCTTTTCGGGCGTGTGTCCGCCTTGCTCTGTTTGGACGAAAGCGCAGGAAATTTATTTAAACGAATTGCAGACGATTGCGCGGCTGAACGGAATAGAAGTCGCTTTGGACTGCGGTTACGGAGCGAGTTATATCGTTGCGCCGAAAATATTTGAACTTACAGGCGCTAAAACCACCGTTTTTCACGACAAACTCGAAGGCGGAAAAATAAATCTGCGCTGCGGCGCGACTTGTCCCGAATTTTTAGCGAATAAGGCGAAAGATTCGCCTTTGGCTTTTTCGTATGACGGCGACGCAGACAGACTTGCGGTACTGGAATACGGTGTAGCGGTGGAAGCGGACAGAGTTTTTTACGCGCTGGCAAAATATTTTGAGCAAACAAATACGCTTTCGCGCGGTATCGTCGCGGGAACTATTTTGACAAACGTCGGCGTTGAAAAAGCGCTTAACGATATCGGATTGCAGCTTATCCGTTCCGACGTGGGCGACGGCAATCTCGCCGCGCTGATGAAACAAAAAGGTATAAATTTGGGCGGAGAAGAAAGCGGACATTATCTGCTATTCGATTACGCCACTTCGTCGGACGCGGTCATAAATTCGCTTGTCGTCGCCAGTATGGTATTAAAAACGGGTTATATCTCCGAGTTTACAAAAGAATTAAAGCTTGTGCCCGTCAGTAAAATCGACCTGGTAATTACTCAACAGCAAAAAGAAAAACTGATTAAAAATAATTTTGCACGCACCACGGCGGTAAAACTAAACAGCGAGTTTCCGCAAGCCAGAACGGTTGTAAGGTTTTCGGGTACTGAGCCGAAGCTGAGATTTTTTGTCGAAACGAATGAAAACGCCGAAAAAATTATCGAAAAAGCGAAAAAACTTTTTTCGGCTGCGGTTGACAAAACTGAATAAATACAACATAATCTGCTTATGGAACACAAAAAAGAACGAAAACATTATCTTTTGCTATCGACGTGGGTTGGCATCGGTTGCAACTTGGTTTTATCTATTACTAAATGCGCGGTAGGAATTTTGTTCAATGCGATTTCGGTAATCGCCGACGGACTGAATAACCTTAGCGATATCGGCGGAAACATTGTTTCTTTGGTCGCGTTTAAGGTGGCTTCACGCCCCGCGGACAGAGAACACCCGTACGGACACGCAAGAGCGGAGTATATAGCCGCAATGGCGGTCGCTTTTATCGTATTTATTTTTGCCGCGGAATTAATTAAAACTGCAGTTGAAAAAATAATAACTCCAGTCGTGACGGAATTCAGTTTGCTGACGGTGGTCGTATTGGCTTTTTCTATCTGCGTTAAGCTCTTTATGTTTGGGCTTAATCGGATTTTGGGCAGAAAAATAGATTCGCTCGCATTAAAAGCCACAGCAACAGACAGTCTTTCAGACGTCGCGGCGACAAGCGTGGTTTTGGCGGCGTTAGTTATCTCGTATTTTACAGGCGTGGATTTGGACGCTTATATGACTGTTATCGTTGCTATATTTATCGCTTTTGCGGGAATAAAAATGTTAAAAGAAACGATGACAAAATTATTGGGCGAAGGCGCGACAAAGGAATTGGCGGAAAAAATACGCGTGAAAATTTTGTCTTATGACGGCGTTTTGGGCGTGCATGACCTTGAAGTGCATAACTATGGTCCCGAGCAGATTTTCGCTTCGGCTCACGTAGAAGTGGACGCGCGCAAGCCCATACTAGAAAGTCACGATATGATAGATTTAATCGAGCAGGATTTAAGCGATTTGCATTTGGTTATTCACCTTGATCCTATCGTAATTGACGACCCGATAGTAAATAAAACCCGCAAAAAAGCGGTTGAAATAGTGAAAAGTATCGACGAAAGATTTGAAATTCACGATTTTAGAATGGTAATCGGCACTACTCATACCAATCTTATTTTTGACGTTGTCGCTCCGTTTGAATGCAAGGCGGATAATAAATTGTTAAAAGACGAAATAGTAAAAGCGGTTAAAGATTGGGACAGTTCGTATTATGCCGTCATAAGAATCGACAGGTGCTAGTTTCTGAAAAGTTTGGCAAAAAAATTTTAAGATAACTTTGCGGTAATTTAATAAAAAAAATAACGACGAAAATAATTTCGCCGTTTTTTTTGTTTTTAGAACTTTATAAAAATTTTATATTCGTTTTTATCTTTTGCTTTCTCTTGTCATATTGACGAGGCGATTTTTATTTGTTAAACTAATAGAAAAGCAACGGGGGTAAAATTTCTTTTGAGTAAAGCCGACAAAATTTTTATTGCGAATATTGAAGACATTTTAAATAACGGCGTGAGCGATATGGGACTTGACGTAAGACCGCGTTGGGCTGACGGTACGCCCGCTCATACGATAAAAAAATTCGCTCTTATCAATCGTTACGACTTGGCGGAAGAATTTCCGATAATTACGATAAGACGAACGTATTTTAAGTCCGCGGTAGATGAAATGCTTTGGATATGGCAGAAAAAATCCAATAATATAAAAGATTTGAACAGCAATATTTGGGATAACTGGGCGGATGAAAATGGGTCGATCGGGAAAGCGTACGGTTATCAGCTCGCGCAAAAAAGTGTTTACCCCGAAGGCGAGTTAGACCAAGTGGATAAAATGCTGTATGACCTTAAACACAACCCCGCAAGCAGAAGAATAATCGCCAATATGTATAATCATAAAGATTTAAGCCAAATGCGGTTGTATCCTTGCGCGTATTCGTTCACTTTGAACGTTTCAGGCGGCAAACTTAACGGACTGCTTAATCAGCGTTCGCAGGATATGGCGGTAGCCAACAACTGGAATGTTGTTCAATACGCCGCGTTGCTTTATATGTTTGCGGCAAGCGCAGGGCTAATGGCGGGCGAACTTGTGCACGTTATTGCCGACGCGCATATTTACGACAGGCATATTCCCGCATTGAAAAAAATGCTTGACAATCCGACGTATGACGCGCCGAAGTTCGTTTTAAATGACAATATTACGGATTTTTATCAATTCAGCGTAAAAGATTTTAAGTTAATCGATTACAAATATAACGACATAGACGACAAGTTTGAGGTGGCTATATGAAAGCTATTGTAGCGGTGGACAAGTTTTGGGGTATTGGCAAAAACAACGATTTGTTGTTCAAACTGCCGCTTGATATGAAAAGATTCAGAGCGATAACGACTGGCAAAACTGTGGTTATGGGGGCGAATACGCTTGCTTCTTTTCCGAACGGAAAACCTTTGCCCAATAGAACGAATATAGTTCTTTGCCCCGAGTATGATTTGTGCGACGGCGTGATACAAGCAAAATCGTTAGAAAGTTTGTTTAACGAGATTGCAAAACACGACGACGTTTTTGTAATCGGCGGAGCCAGAATGTACCGCACGCTTTTACCTTATTGCGAAGAAGTGTTGGTTACAAAAGTGGACGCTGACGGCGGCGCGGAAGTGTTTTTTGAAAACCTTGACCATTTGCCGAATTGGGAGTGCATAGAGTCGAGCGAAAAAGTGATAGATAACGGTTTTTCTACAAGCTATAATACATATAAAAATAACGACGTAAAAAAGTTTGAATAAAATCTGTGCGGATTTTTTATTTTGCTAATCGCAATTTTTTTAATCAAATTCTATCTACTTCAATCGGTGTTTCGTAAAATAAAATAAAATATTGTGGTTTATCTAATAAAATAAAATAATAAAAAAAGGACGGAAATTCCGTCCTTAATTTTTTGTTTTTTTAAACCTTTTTCGCTATCATATCGATAAAATATTTATGCACCGATACGTCATCCGATAACTCGGGATGAAAAGCCGTACCCAGTTGATTGTGGTATCTTGCCGCCACGATGTGTCCGTCAACCGTCGCCAATATTTTTGTATCGCCGCGCACTTGCTCAATATAAGGCGCGCGTATAAATACCATAGGAATTTCGCCTATATCGGCAAAATCTGATTTTGTTTCAAAACTGCCCAACTGCCGTCCGTACGCGTTTCGTTTTACTGTAATCGGCATACTGGCAAAATATTTTTTGTCGTCGTTTGAAAGCTTTTCCGCAAGTAGTATCAAGCCCGCGCAAGTGCCGAAAACGGGGAAACCCGATTTTATGAGCTTATTCAGCGGCTCGAATAAATCCAGTTCAGTAAATAGTTTTCCCATCGCTGTGCTTTCGCCGCCCGGAAAAATTAGTCCGTCAAAAGACTGTTCCAAATCTTTTTTCTGACGTATCAAAAAATTTTCCACGTTAAGCTTATTCAGAGTTCGCTGGTGTTCGATAAACGCGCCTTGAACTGCGACCACGCCTATTTTCATAGTTTATTTACCTCTTTCAGCCATAAGCAGATTGATTTCCTGCTCGTTTATGCCGACCATAGCTTCGCCTAAATTCGCGGAAAGTTTCGCCAGTAACGCGGGATCGTTGTAGTTGGTTACCGCTTGCACGATAGCTGCCGCGCGTTTTGCGGGATTGCCCGACTTAAATATTCCCGAGCCGACAAAAACGCCTTCCGCGCCAAGCTGCATCATCAAAGCCGCATCGGCGGGAGTAGCGACGCCGCCCGCAGCAAAATTGACAACGGGGAGTTTGCCGTTTTCGTGAACGTATTTAATTAAGTCATACGGCACCATAAGTTCTTTTGCCGCTTGAAATAATTCGTTTTGAGTAAGCGATTGAATACGTCTTATTTCGCTCGTCATCATTCTGATATGTCTGACCGCTTGAATAACGTCGCCCGTGCCAGGTTCGCCTTTTGTTCTTATCATCGACGCGCCTTCGTTGATACGTCTCAACGCTTCGCCAAGGTCTTTTGCACCGCAAACGAAAGGAACTTCAAAAACTGTTTTGTCGATATGATATTTGTCGTCGGCGGGGGAAAGAACCTCGCTTTCGTCGATATAGTCTATCTCAAGCGCTTGCAGTATCTGCGCTTCCACAAAATGACCTATTCTTACTTTTGCCATAACGGGAAGAGAAACGGCGTCCTGGATGCCTTTTATCATTGCGGGGTCGCTCATACGCGAAACTCCGCCCGCCGCTCTGATATCAGCGGGAATACGTTCCAGCGCCATAACGGCGCACGCGCCTGCTTCCTCAGCTATTTTTGCTTGTTCGGGCGTTGTGACGTCCATAATAACGCCGCCTTTTAACATTTGCGCTAGTTCTTTGTTTAACGCGTAACGATTGCTCATTTTTTTTGCCTCCTGAATCTAATATTCAACTTTTTTCAATATATATTATAGCTTCGTTTTGGCATTAAAGAAATAACCAGTTTTTAATAATTATTTAATATCAGATTCTTTGGTTTTTTACATCAAAAATTTAGAAAATAAAAAAAAGAGCGAAAAATCGCTCTTGTTTTGTTATAATATTTTTTTGCAATCTTAATAAAGTTTTTATGTCGGGGTTTGGTCGGTAACTTCCACGTCGCTAAGGAGTCCGCTGTCGTACTGCGCTTGTTTGCGATTAAACTGCTTTTTAAAGTAATGTATCGCGAAAGGAATAAATATCGCCAAATGCAGTATTTCGGCGGTAGGATAGCAGACGAACACGCCTTGTATACCGAACAAATGCTCGAATAAAAAGCCGAAACAAAGCACAAAACCTATTTGACGCAACAAGCTCGCCGCCATAGAAAGAGTTGCCAGGTTAAGCGATTGAAGCGCGCAAATCATCATTATGCCGAATGCGGCGGGAATAAACGAAAGGCTCATTATGCGGAATACCTTTATCGCCAAAGCAAGCTCCGCCGCTGTGGGATTAAATAAAGACGCAAGCTGAGTGGGGAATATTTGAAAAACCGCCAGACACACGGCAAAATAGATAAATGCGGCGGCTGTGCCTTTTTTCAATGCGTCGAGATAGCGTTTTTTGTTGTTTGCGCCGTAGTTATAGGAAAGTATCGGCACCAGTCCTTGCGTCATACCGAATACGGGCATATAGGCAAAGTTTTGCAAACGGTTTTGCATAGTTAGAGCTACGATACCGCCCTCGTAAGCTTTTACCAGTCCCAGCATAGCCATATTTGTGAACGACATAGCGGAATTCATTATAAAGTTTGGCAAGCCGATTTTCGCTATATTTTTCACGTATTCCCAGCGCGGGCGGAAACCTTTCATACGAATATTGACTTCCCGATTTTTCTTTAATAAAGCTATGACGAGTATCGTTGCCGCCGTCCATTGACCAATAATTGTAGCGATAGCGGCACCCTTGACTTCCAATGCGGGCATACCCAAAAGACCGAAAATTAAGATAGGGTCGAGTATTATATTAGTAACCGCGCCGACAAGCTGACTTATCATAGGAAGCTTCATATTGCCAGTTGCTTGCAATATTCTTATACACGTAAGTTCTGTTAGCATTCCAAGCGACAAAATTATATATATCGTGCCGTATTCTATAGCGTATTTTGCAATCTCGGGATTATCGGTAAAAGCCGCCACGTAGGTTTTTGTCAGAGTCAGTCCCATAATTATCATCAAAATCCATGCAGCCAAAACCATCAAAACAGCGGTTTTTGCGGCGTTATTTGCGGCGAGATGATTTTTTTCGCCTAGTTTACGCGAAATATAAACGTTTGTGCCTACGCCTATTCCAATGCCTAATGACATTACCACCATGCATAAAGGCAAGGCAATAGATACCGCTTCCAGCGCGTTATTATTCAAGTCGGAAATACGCGCCACAAACAGCGAATCGACGATATTATACAAAGCCTGGACTAGCATGGAAACGATAGCGGGCAGCGACATATTTAATATCAGCTTGCCCATTGGCATTTCGCGGAGTTTGTCCGAAGTGTTTTCTCTTTTGATTTTTTCAGTCATATTACGTAATACTTTAAAAGTAAATAAAACTTTTGTCAATCATAGCGTGTTGAAAAAAACAAAATAGTATGATAAACTACAAAATAATAAAAAATGTATTTTTTAGTAAAGGAGATATAAAAAATGGAGTTTTTTGAACTGATTAAACAAAGGCAAAGTTGCCGCAGTTATGATAAAAACAAAAGAGTAAATAATGAAGATTTGCAAAAAATATTAGAGGCGGGTATGTTAGCTCCTTCCGCAAAAAACTCTCAACCGTGGAAGTTTTACGTAACCACGGGCGGCGAAACCAAAAATCTTGTCGCAGCAGCTTGTCAGGAAAAGGGAATGAATATGTTTCTAAGCGATTGTCCCGTTCTTATTACGATAGCGAAAGAACCGCATAAGCAATTACCCGGTTTTGAGTTGCCGATAAAAATACAGGATTTCAGACCCGTCGATATAGGTCTATCAGTAGCGCAAATGACTTTGGCGGCAAAAGAACTTGGGCTTGACACGCTTATAGTAGGCTGGTTAAATGACAAAAAAATCATCGCGGCGTTAGACTTGCCCGACGACACCGATATTAGTCTTGTGCTTGGCGTGGGCTACGCAACGGAAGGGTATGAGATAAGAGAAAAGAACAGAAAATCTTTTGAAGAAAAGGTAGTTTTTAAATAAAATGGAAAACAAAAATATCGATAAAAAGCCGAGAAAAGGCACGAATAAAAATGTAGGCGGTATAATCGTCAGAACGCTTATCATAAGCGGACTTTTGATTTTGATCGCTTATATTTTAAAAATCGTTATTACGTGGCTGGTGGAAAATTTTATCGAGTTTGCGAATAACACGGACGCCGTAATAATAGTTGCGTTAATGACGGGCTCTATTTCCGTTATCGGCGTTATCATAAGCTCGATTGTGGCAAAATCGGTCGAATACCGTCAAAACACAAAAAAATATTTGTACGGCAAGCGTGAAGAACCCTACTCCGACCTTGCGGAATTTATTTACAAGATTCGCATTAGCACGGAACAAAAAGACGAAGTGTCGGATGAGATTTTTCAAGAAGTTTCGAGAATATCTAGAAAACTTACTTTGTGGGGATCCAGCGCGGTACTGAAAAAATGGCTGGTATTCAAAAAATATTACGCAAGCGGAGCGACGGACGATTTACTCTTGCTTTTGGAAGACGTGTTGTTTGAAATACGTTCGGACTTGGGGCAAAAACGCGGCGGCTTGCGTCAAGGCGATTTATTAACTTTTTTTGACAGCAGTACTCCTACCGACAGCGAATGATTTAATATTGCAAAGCGTTTTATATAAAAATTTCTAAAGTAAAAAGGACGTAAATTTACGTCCTTTTCTTTTGTTGGATTTATTAAATTTTGTCGTTTGAGCCGAGAACGTTTAATATTTTGTGTTTAACCATATCGGCTACCGCTTGTCTTGCGGGTTTGAGATAATCTCTCGGATCAAAGCGGCTCGGGTTTTCAGCGAGATATTTTCTGATGCTTGCGGTAATGGCAAGACGAATATCGCTGTCGATATTTATTTTGCATACAGCCATTTTCGCCGCTTTTCTAAGCATTTCTTCGGGAACGCCTTGCGCGCCCTGCATATTTCCGCCGTAACGGTTTATCTCGGCGATAAATTCCTGCGGAACGCTGCTTGCTCCGTGCAAAACGATAGGGAAGTCAGGCAGTTTTTCCGATACTTCTTTTAGTATGTCAAACCTAAGTTCTGCCGCGCCCTTAAATTTGAACGCGCCGTGACTTGTGCCGATTGCAATCGCAAGGCTGTCAACGCCCGTTTTATTTACAAACTCTTCCACTTCGGACGGGTTTGTGTAATGACCGTATTCGTTTACTACATGTTCTTCCACACCCGAAAGAGTGCCAAGCTCGGCTTCCACGACAACGCCGCGGGCGTGCGCGTATTCCACAACCTTTTTTGATACGGCAATGTTTTCATTAAACGGCAAAGCCGATGCGTCAATCATTACGGAAGTAAAGCCGTCGTCAACGCATTGTTTACAAATTTCGTAACTGTCGCCGTGATCAAGGTGCATACAAATGGGCAAATCCTGGCTGTCGATAACTGCTGCTTCAATAAGTTTTTTTAGATAAACAATATTTGCATATTTTCTCGCGCCCATAGATATTTGGAGAATTAAAGGCGAACGGGTTTCTTTTCCCGCTTGAACGATACCTTGAATCTGCTCCATATTATTGACGTTAAACGCGCCGATGGCGTAGCCGCCTTTGTAGGCTTTTGCAAACATTTCTTTACTTGTAACGAGTGGCATAAAATAACCTCCTGAAAAGCGTAAAAAATCTTTTATTGTTTTTATTTTGACTTCTATTTAACGAACGCTTTTTTCTTGACCGAAATATACGTTTGAATTATAATACTATTAAGCGTGGACGCAATCGTTTTTTTAATACTTTATTAATGTTTTAGATAAAATAATCTTTTTGCGGTAAAATAAAGGTAGATACTTGTCACAGACATTTTAACATAAGCGTAATTAAAGGTAAACATAAAAAAACAAAAACTTTACATTAATGGAGGAATATATTTATGGGTAAACCTATCAGAATAGCGATTAACGGTTTTGGCAGAATCGGCAGAGTTATTGCCCGTCTTATTTTTGAAAGAGACGATATGGAACTTGTCGCTACAAACGATTTAAAAATCACAGAGCCTGAATATTGGGCGTATTTAATGAAATACGACAGCGTTTACGGCAAATTTAACGGTACGCTAGACGTGGCGAACGACGGCGTAATCGTAAACGGCAAAAAAGTTTTAGTATTTGGAAATCCCGATCCTACCCAATGTCCTTGGGGAGAGCTTGGTATTGATATCTTAATCGAATCCACGGGCGTATTCAAAACTATCGAAAAGGCAGGCAAACACCTTCAAGGCGGAGCGAAAAAAGTTATCATTACCGCTCCCAGCGAAGACGCTCCAATGTACATCGTAGGCGTTAATGAAAAATCTTACAAAGGCGAAACAGTAGTTTCCAACGCAAGCTGCACTACAAACTGTCTTGCACCTTTGGCAAAAGTTATTCATAACAAATTCGGTATCGAAACGGGCTTTATGACCACCATTCACGCTATGACCGGGACTCAAACAACCGTCGATATGGCTTCGTCAAAAGACTGGCGCGCGGGAAGAGCTGCTTCGTATAACTCGATCCCCGCTTCCACAGGCGCGGCAAAAGCTGTCGGTAAAGTTTTGCCCGAACTCAACGGCAAACTCACAGGTATGTCTTTCAGAATACCCGTTCTTGACGGCTCTGTAGTGGACCTTGTCTGCAATCTCAAAAAACCTACAACATTGGAAGAAATACATGCGGAAGTAAAACGCGCGTCAGAAAACGAAATGAAAATGAGTATTGATTATACGGACGAACAAATCGTTTCCAGCGACATTATCGGTTACACGACTTGCACGTATGACTCAAAAGCATGTATGCAACTTTCCCCGACGTTCTTCAAGCTTATCGCTTGGTACGACAACGAAAGAGGTTATTCAAGAAAAGTACTCGAACTTGCGCAATATATCAGCAAATAAAAATCGCATAGATAAAATTAACTAAAAATGAAAAGAGCGGAATATATCCGCTCTTTTTTTATGCGATTACGCTGCAATAGATTTTTTATTTAACTTTAATCGTATTACGCAAAATATTTTTTTGAAATAGGCTTGGAAAGTTTTTTGTCAGTTGGATTTAAATAAATGTGTAGCGAGATAAATTTTAAATTCGACAAAAGTCGGCAGAGGGTATATATTCATAGGCTTCTCTTTTGTTGCCAAATGCGGTCAAATGTATTACAATAAGTTACGCTATTAAGTACCCGTAGTTCAACGGATAGAATTTCAGACTCCGACTCTGAAGGTTGCAGGTTCAATTCCTGTCGGGTACACCATAAAACAAAAGCCGAGCTATATTCACGCTCGGCTTTTTTTATTTTAATCTTTTTTTAAATAAATTTGATAAACGTTTATAGGTCATTCAAAAGTTAATCATTATAGATTTTAGAATTTTATTTCAGAATTTATCCTGCGTTTATCTTCTGCGTTGGATTTTTGAGTCTAAGACGATGATTGTCTGGATAGGTATGCCAAGAACAAACACCAGCCACAAACTGTAATTCATAAATTGAAGATAAATTGACAATAACAGCGACCAGCAAAAAATAGATAAAAGCAGCGTTTTATATATTTTTTTACCGCCCCAGCTGCGGTGAATAAAGAGCAAGACCAAACAGCTGGCAGGCATTCCCCATATAAAGGACTGCCAGAATAATTCTCCGTTCCATATAGAATACACAAAAATTATTGTCGCTATAAGGTATACGACCGCAATAGACATCGACACGATAACGGCTCGGTTACTTGCGTCGTCTTGAGATTTTGTTTTTAAGTATTTCGTTCTTTCGCATGCGTCGTCGTGCGTGAGATAATCGACCGTCACGCCGTACATATCGGCTAAATCGCAAAGTATAGATATGTCGGGCAGCGAATCCGCGTGTTCCCATTTTGAAACGGATTTATCGGAATAATTCAGAGCCTTCGCTACGTCCGCTTGCGTCCATCCTTTGCTTTTTCTCAGCTCGATAAGATTATTCGCCACGGTGGCTTTTATTTTGTCTTCCATTACTTAATTATACATTGTTTAAAACAAAAAATCAACGCTGCAAAATTAAAATTTTTTTATCTCAAAATTTTAGAATACAACTCTCTAATAATTCTATACAAGTAGAAAAACACTCTACATTTAAACCATTGATAAACTTTTTAATACAGTATACACTAAAATAAACAAATATGGCTTGATAATGGAGAATATTATGATTATTACAGTAATATGTGACGTATTGGGAAAGCTCAACAACGGCACGACCATCGCCGCGACAAATCTCATTAACTCGCTTAGAGAAAAAGGTCACGAAGTAAGGGTTGTTTGCGCTGATGAAGATAAAAGAAACTTACCTGGGTATTATATCGTACCCAAGCGTAATTTTGGTTTTATTATAAATAAAATAATAGAAAGAAACGGGGTTTTGCTTGCAAAGCCCGATTATGATATCATGAATACCGCTATGGACGGGGCTGATGTCGTGCATTTGGTCACGCCTTTTGCTATGGCGCAAGCGGCTTTGGAGATAGCGAAAGAAAGGAATCTGCCTGTTACCGCAAGCTTTCATTCCCAAGCGGAAAACTTTACTTCCCACATTTTTTTAATGAAATCAAAATTGGCTAATTATCTGATATACAAAAGATATTACGATACCGTATTCCGTTTTTGCGATGTCATTCATTATCCGACGGCTTTTATACGCGACGAGTTTGAAGGAATCATTACAAAAACAAACGCGGTGGTAATATCTAACGGAGTTAACGAAGAGTTTTTCCGTAAGTCGGAAGGCAAGCGGATTAGCGATAAATTTACTATTGTTTGCACGGGCAGATACAGCAAAGAAAAAGACCCATCGACTTTATTAAAAGCCGTAAACGCAAGCAAATATAAAAACAATATAAAAGTATTTCTCGCGGGGGACGGACCGCTTAAAAACAAACTCAAAAAAATGACCGCGCATTACGGACTTGACGTTGATTTCGGATTTTTGTCTCGCAAAGATCTTATATCGCTTATGCGCGGAAGCGATTTATACGTGCATACGGCGAAAGCGGAAATCGAAGCGATAGCTTGTATGGAAGCGATTGTATCGGGCTTGGTTCCCGTTATTTGCAACTCTGAAAAAAGCGCGACGAGAAAATTTGCTTTGGATGAAAACAATTTGTTCAAAAAAGACAGCGTTAAGGATTTGACGAAAAAAATAGAATTTTGGTATGAAAATCCTGAACTCAAAGAAGAGTACAAACGCAAATATATTGATATGACCACCACTTTTGACCAAAACGAATGTATGGCAAATATGGAAAAAATGATGTACAAAGCGATAGAAATCCACGGAGTGGAAAATGAAGAAAACGTACTACTACAAAGACGAGCTTAACGACGATTTTGCGGGAACAGATATAAGCCGCAAAGACGTCAAACCTAATTATCGGTATATTAAAAAAAATCCCGTCTGGCATTTTTTCGCCTTTATTTTATACAGATTCATAGCGACACCGCTGGTGAGTTTGTTCCAGTTAATCGTATACGGTTTAAGCATAAAAAACACGAAAGTTTTGCGCGGATACAGGCGTAAAGGATATTTTCTCTACGGCAATCACACGCTTTCGGCGGGCGACGCTTTTACTCCGAGTTTAGTCGCCTTTCCGAAAAAAGCGTATTTGATCGCAAACGCCGACGCTGTGTCTATACCTGTCGTTGGGACGATAGTCGAGATGCTTGGCGGTATGCCGATACCTGTGGATTATCGCGCGTTGAAAAACTTTAACGACGCGGTAGACTTACGCGCAAAAAAGGGAGACGTCGTCACAATATACCCCGAGGCGCATATTTGGCCGTATTACACGAATATTCGTCCCTATAAAGATGTGTCTTTTAAGTACCCCGCAAAAACGAATAAACCCGTGTTTTGCTTCACGTCGACCTTTCAAAAAAGATTTTTGAGTAATCGTCCAAGAGTTACTGTGTACGTCGATGGTCCGTTTTTCCCCGACGAAAGCAAAACCGTAAAAGAAAATCAAAAATACTTGCGGGACAAAGTATACGATACTATGGTTATGCGCAGTAAAAATTCGACTGTAGAATACGTTTCTTATATTAAGATTACTGATGAAGCCGCCTTGGCGGAATAAAATATTTTAAAAGAAACGCCGTTATTTATTAACGGCGTTTTCTTTATGTCATTTTATAGGCGATTTTCTAATTGTTAAAGCAAACAAATATGGCAAATAAAATTTTATATTTGATTATAATTTTTGTCCGCTTATTTAAATAGACATTTTTAATTTAAACTTTCTTCTCTTTTTTAATTGCTAACTTACTTTTAAATGTCGATATTGACGGACTGGCAAAATTTTGATAAAATCAAGGCTATAAAGGGAGAAAATATATGGCGAAATTACAAACTACGAAAATCTATTGGTGGCAGATATTAACGCTTGTCTTTGCGGGCGTTATTAACGCTGTCGGCGTGATTTTGTTTTTGTACCCCGCAAACGTCTTGGACGGCGGTATTTCGGGTCTGTCAATACTTTTGGCAAAACTTACGAACGTAAATATTGCCGTTTTTATTTTTGGAATCAATATACCGTTTTTCTTATTGGGTTGGAAAAAACTCGGGTGGAAATTTGTGCTTTGCTCCGTTACAGCCATAGCTTTTTACGCTATTTTTTCTTTTGTTTTTCAATTCGTTTTGAAGCTTGATGAAAAAATGTTCGCTCTATTAGGTAACGATATTTTCCTTTGCGCCGTATTCGGCGGTATCGTTTCGGGTATAGGCTCGGGCTTGACAATAAAAATGAACGGGGCGATAGACGGCGTGGAAGTTTTGGCTGTTTTATTCGCAAAAAAGCTTTCCTTATCCGTGGGTATTTTTGTTATGGCTTTTAACGTTATATTATTTGGCGCGGCTTGCTTCTTGCTTGGAGATTTCGTCATAGGCTTATATTCTATTGTGTCGTACGCCGTCGGATTGAAAGCCGTAGATTTTATCGTTGAAGGTTTTGACAAAGCCAAAGGCTGCATAATAATTACGGACAAAGAAAAACAAATAGCGAAAGAAATAAGCTCGCGCATAGGTAGAAGCGTTACGCTTTTGGAATCCAAAGGCTATTACTCAAACAAACAAAAAACGATGATGTACTGCGTGGTAAACCGTTTTGAAATAGCAAGACTAAAAACGATAGTCGAGAGCATTGACAGCGGAGCTTTTGTCACGATAAACGAAATCAGCGAAATTATCGGCACCAGGGCAAAATATATTACCGAGGATACCAAAAAAACGGTTAAGCGTTCAAAGACCGCGTCCGCCCGCAAAAAAACAATTCCTGCCGCGACCGCTAAAAACATGCCCAATATAGTCGAAATTCAACCGCCAACCGAACCTAATGAGCTTAGCGTAAAATCTACCGAAAATAATGAAAACATGGAATGAAAAAATCCATAGTGAAATTAAAATGAAATATAAATGTTAGGAAGAAAAAATTTTTGTCGTCGATATCTAAATCGATTGACAAATTTTTTTTGTAAAACTAATATTAAATTAATTACTAGTTTAGGAGACTTTAATGGAGCAATACGAAAGAGCCTTGGTTTTTTGGGATGAGAACTTTTCAAAAGCAGAGGCACAAGAAATTATTGATTGGAATTTAGGCAGCAAAATTTATCAGGAAATTTTAACCCATTTTTGCGCCGACAAAAAAATGATTTTGGACTTTGGTTGCGGCAACGGTTGGGCTTCACATTTTTTCGCAGCCAATAGTAACGCGAATATCGTTGGCATAGACCAGTCGATGAACGCCGTTAAAATAGCCAAAGAAACGTCAAAATTAAATTGTTATGAAAACACAAAATTCTTAGTGGGTAACCAAACATATCTCAAAACGTTGCCTGACGACAGCTTTGACGCGGCTTTTTCCAATAACGTTTTTGATGTAATACCCACAGACCTTGCCGAAACTGTTTTTGAACAGTTTAAGAGAATTTTAAAACCGGATGCCGAATTACTTATAGTATTAAATTACGAACTTACCGATAAACGCGCGGAAGAAATCAAGATGAAAAAGTTTGACAAAAACTGTTTTGAACTTGACGGTAATTTGAGAGCGGTAAACTACTCGGTGGAAGACTGGAAAAAAATTCTCGGCAAATATTTTGAAATAAAAAAATATAAAGGTTTCAATTACGATTGGGACACGGCTAAGGCCGAACGCCGAATTTTCTTTTTAAAAAACAAAAAATAAGATTAAAAGAAAACTTGCCGTTTTTGGCAAGTTTTTTTCAAAAAAAGTTAATACATATATTAGTTATCTACAAAAAATTTAAATACAAATGTTTTTTCGTAATTTGCGCCGCCTTGTTGAATCTTAAAAAGAAAAAGCAAAAGGAAAAAAATGGAAATACTGGATTCAAAAAAATTTAAAACGTCTCTTTGGAACGGCGGGAAAACCGTTGAAATGTTTATTTTTCCGTCCGACGCTTCTTATCAAAAAGGCGATTTTCTTTTTAGATTAAGTTCCGCAACAATAGAGGATGAGAATACCGTTTTTACGGTTTTGCCGAACGTAAAAAGATTTTTAACGCCCATCGATAACACTCTGGTTTTGACGCATACAAAAGACGGACAAAGCCGAGAAGTTACGCTGGATCCGTTGAAAGTTGACGTTTTTGACGGCGGTGAAGAGACGCTTTGCGTAGGTACGGGACAAGACGTAAATCTTATGATAAAAGACGGTTCGCAAGGCAAAATGATAACTTTTTCCGGCGGAAAAGTAATTTTTAGCGGAGACTTTCTTTTTATTTACGCGCTGGAAGATATTACGGCGGGCAAAAATGAGGAAACTTTAATAAAAAAAGGCGAAGTCGCTATTTCGAACGAAAAAGGAAAATATTCTATTTCGGGCGAAAGCGTGTTGATTTGCGTCGAATTGCCAAAATAAAACAAACGTAAACGTCTTAATGTAAAGACGTTTTTTTATATTAAAAATTTTGATTTTACTTTTTTCTTAATTGATTTTTAAATTGATTTTTTTTACCTTTACTTAAAAAAAGTAATAAAATAAGAATAAAATTTTCGGCGATATTTAGTTATCGCTTTTTTAAAAGAATATTGACAATAAGCCATTCTGCCGTTACAATAAAAGCATGGAACTAGTTACATTAATCGGCACTCCTTTGGGAATAATGAGCGTAGTAACAGACGGCGAGTTTGTTACGCGGATTTATTACGGCGTCAAGGAAGAATCAAAAAAATCCTCGGAAACCGAGACGGCAAAAATAGTAGCCGAGCAGTTTGAACAGTATTTTAACGGCGAGCGGCAGTATTTTGATTTTCCCATAAAACTTGAGGGCACGGAGTTTAGCAAGGCTGTGTGGGAAGAAATGCGCCGAGTTCCATACGGCGAGACAGCGACGTACCGAGATATTGCCGAGCGCGTCGACAGACCGAAAGCGTGCCGAGCGGTAGGCAACGCGTGCAATAAAAATCCGATAATGCTGGTCATACCCTGTCACAGAATTTTAGGAAAAAGCAATACAAAAAATTATGTCGGCGGGTGCGGAAAAAAAGGGGATTTATTGACTTTGGAAGAGCGGAACAAAAACCGTTTTTCCAATAACGTAAAATAGCTGATATATAAATCAGCTTATACAAATCGTAAATAAACAAAAAAACTAAAACAAGGGGTAAAAAATGAAAGACATTCAAGCCGTGATTTTTGATCTTGACGGAACGCTGCTTTACACACTGGACGACTTGACAGACAGTATTAACTACACAATGGAAAAATACGGATACCCCGTTTATACCGTTCCGCAAATACAGTCTTTTGTCGGTAACGGTCTAGAAAAACTTACCGAGCGCGCGCTTGGTTGCCGTCCCGACAATTTCGACGAGATTTTTAATTGTTTCAAAGAATATTACGCGGCGCATTGCAATGAAAAAACCAAACTCTACGACGGCGTAAAAGAAATGATTGAGTCGGTCAAAAATAAATATAAGATGGCGATTGTCACCAATAAAAACGTTACGGCGCTTGATGCTTTGCGTAAAATATATTTTGACGGGCTTATCGAGGTCATTATCGGGCAAAGCGCGGATTTAAACAAAAAACCCGCACCCGACGGCGTGTTTTTAGCATTACAAAAACTGGGCGTAAAAAAAGAAAACGCAATATACGTCGGCGATTCGGAAGTGGACGTAATGACCGCGCATAACAGCGGACTGCCGATGATAGCCTGTTTGTGGGGATTCAGAAGTAAAGAAACTCTGCTTAGTTGCGGCGCGAAAATATTTGCCGAGCAACCGTCCGACGTTATAAAAATTTTAGAAAATGAATAAGATACAACTTTTTACATACGACATAAGTCTATACGACGGCGAATTTGATATGAGTTATTTTTCCGACTCATTAGCTGAACACATTAACCGATACAAACTGGCAAAAGACAAACTCCGCAGTTACTGTTTGTATCGCTTGTTAATGAACGCATTAAAAAAAGAATTTTTGTCCGTCGAATTTCAACCCAGCGGATGCCCGATTTTGCCCGACGAAGAGCATTTTATTTCGCTTTCGCACAGCGGCAATATTGTTTCGGTTGCCATTTCTCAAAAAAAATTAAGTATCGACCTTGAAGTCGTGTCGGAAAGAATTTTGCAGTTAAACTGCGAAAAGTGGCTCACCAACGCTGAGCAATCGTTATACAAATCGCTTCCGCCAAAAAAACAAATACGCTACTTGACAAAAGTTTGGACGGAAAAAGAATGTTATGTAAAATACGACGGACGCGGTATCAAGGCGATGTTCGGCAACGGCGCGATAGATTTTGCAAAACTGCCGATAAAATTTAATTTTACTCCGAAATTCGTTACGGACGCTTACAGCAACAAGTATTGTCTTACCGTTTGCACCGAAGACAACGTCAGAGTAGTATCAAAACGAATAAAAGAAATTTAAAAATTTTAAATAAAAAAGTAAATAATAATTAAAAACGGCTAAGCATAATCTTAGGCGTTTTTGTTTTGATTGCATAGCATAATACCTTGTGATAAAATGATAAGCGAGATAATTTTTTATGGATTTAAAAAAAGTACGAAACAGTTCTATACTTTTACTTGCGGCCCTTATTTGGGGCGTGGCTTTTGTTGCCCAAAGCGCGGGTATGGCGTATGTCAAACCGCTGACTTTTAATACCGCCAGATATATTGTAGCGATTGCCGTATTAATACCGACGGTGATTATTATGGACAAGTCCGCGGGTAAAAAATTATCGATATGGGGTACGGAAGATAAACAGTCAAGAAAAGCTATGATAATCGGCGGCGTGATTTGCGGCGTAATATTAGCTGTGGCATCAACTTTGCAGCAATATGGAATTCTGTATACCACAGTCGGCAAAGCGGGGTTTATCACGGCTTTGTATATCGTCATCGTTCCGCTTTTGGGAATTTTTTTTAAAAAGAAATTAAGATTAACGCTTATTATAAGTGTTACGGTAGCGACCATTGGATTGTATTTTTTGTGTATAAAACAAAATGAATTTTCGCTTGCATTGGGCGATTTACTCGTTTTGTTGTGCGCTGTCGTATATTCTTTTCATATAATAACCATAGATCATTTCGCGGCAAAAGTAGACGCCGTCAGATTTTCGCTTATTCAGCTGATAACGGCGGCTTTGTTGAGTTTTGTCCCGATGCTGATTTTGGAAAAACCCGTGATGGGAGATATTTTAGACGCATGGCTGCCTATACTTTACGCGGGCGCGCTATCAAGCGGCGTAGCTTACACCTTGCAGATAATAGGTCAACGGGGGCTTAATCCTACCGTCGCCTCGCTTTTGATGAGCTTTGAAGCGGTTTTTGCCGCGATTGCGGGAAGTTTGATTTTGAAAGAAACGATGACCGTCCGTGAAATCGTCGGATGCGCGCTGATGTTCTTTGCGATAATACTCTCGCAGCTTCCGCAAAAAAAAGTCAAAATCGATTAAATTCTATTTGCATTATTTATACGTAAATTTTGAAAACAACTAAAAACGTCAATCAAAAAAATTAAAAAGCGATAAAATATTTTCATTGTTTTAACCATAGATTAGGCTTGAAAAAATAAGGCAAATTTTCCGGCATATCGGGAGTTAAAAATTTATACGATAATTTATCGGTAAATTTATTTAAAAATTATAACTGGGGATTTTTGATGAACCAAAAAATAAAAAGATTGATTATCGCTATCATGGTGACGGCTGTTGTGCTTATTTCGGCATATTTTATACTAAAACACACAGGCGCGCTTGATGCTTTTGACTCCGCTGAAGATATAAAAAACTTTATTTTAAAAGGCGGTGTATATAGTTATTTGATTTTTTTCTTTATACAATTTGCTCAAGTAACTATCGTACCTATTCCCGCTTTTTTGACGACAGTAGCGGGCACGCTTGTTTTCGGACCGTGGCAAACCACTCTTATAAGTATTGTCGCGCAAATGTTGGGCGCGGTTGCGGCTTTTTATATCGGACGAAAATTAGGACGAAAAATCGTGTCATGGATTATCGGAGAGGAACAAACGATAAAATGGCAGACGCAACTAGGCAAAGGCAAATACGTTTTCTTTTTGATGATGCTATTTCCGTTTTTCCCCGACGACGTTTTGTGTATGGTGGCGGGTCTGACCGATATGTCTTACCGTTTCTTTATTGTAACCAACCTTATCACACGTCCGCTGGCTATCGTATGCACATGTTATTTTGGCAGCGGCTATCTGATACCGTTTTCGGGATATTGGCTGATTTTGTGGGCGTTTATAGTAGCCGCCGTTATCACCGCTTTGATACTTAGCTTTGTTTATCAAGAAAAAATAGAAAATTTTATCGCAAAATTAGCGCAAAAATTTGTCAAAAAGAAAAAAGCAACTAAGGAATAAAGGCTTTACCTATGAATTAAGAAAATAAAAATTTTAGTTAGATGCTTACAATTCGAAAAATAAAAAATAAGATAAATCATGGTGACGAACAAGGGGAGAAAAAATGAAAAAAGTGCTGGTTACAGGTTTTACGCCGTTTATGGGCGAAAGCGTAAATCCTTCTTATGAAGCCATCAATATGCTGCCCGACCGAATCGACGATATCGAGATAATAAAAGCGCAAATAACGACCGAATTTGGAGTAAGTAAAGACGAATTACTGCGATTATTAGCTAAACATAAACCCGACGCCGTGATATGCTTTGGACAAGCAGGCGGCAGACCTAATATTACCGTAGAGAAAATTGCCGTCAATTACGCTTTGGCTGAAGGGTACGACGAAAATAACGTTATCGAAAATAATACGATAGACAATAGCGGCAACGCGGCGTATTTCGCCACCATTCCGACTGAAAAAATAGTAGACGCTATTAACAAAGCGGGCATTCCGTGTTCAATGTCATTGACCGCAGGCGCGTTCGTCTGCAATTATTTGATGTACAATTTGCTGCAAAAAACTTTTGGCACGGCTGTATTGGGCGGGTTTATACATATACCGTACTGCACGGAACAAGCCATCGGCAAAAAACCCGTTCCGCCTTCGATGGAGCTTTCAGTGGTTTGCTTAGCTATGAAAACAGCGATAAAAAATATTTTTTAAGGAAAATTAATTTATGAGTTACTCACAGTATTACGAAATTATGTCGCATGATATAGATAAAAATTTTTGTGTAAAACCTTCCATTATTATGCGGTATATGCAGGAAACGGCAAACCGCCATATGCACGACGCAAAACCTAGCTATATTGATTTGTACAATCAAGGCAAAAACTTTATTTTGAGCAGAATGAATATAGAAATTTATCGAGAAATTTTTCAATATGACAAGGTAGAAGTCGTAACTTGGCCGACAAATAAGGGTGTTAGTTTTTTGCGTTCGTTTCAAATGAAACGCGGGAACGAGTTATTGGCGGAAGGCGGCGCGACCTTTGCCTTAATAGATATAAATACAAAAAAATTCCTGCGTTGCAACGGAGAGGATTTTGCTAACTATCACGAAGAGCCAGCATTGGAAAAAATTTTTGACTGCAAGGCGCGCGTGCCTGACGAAGTTGAGCTACATTTACGTGGCGAGCGGACTGTCAGCTACTTTGATACCGACTTAAATGGTCATATTAATAATACTAATTACCCTGATATCTTGGCTAATTTTATACCTGGAATATCTAACCTTAGAATCATTTCGATGAGTCTTCATTTTGTAGGAGAAGCAAAACTTGGCTCAAAAATGAGTGTGTTTACCAGCGACAAAATAATCGAAAATGAAATAGTTAAATATTACGTAAAATCCGAAGTTAACGGCGAGACAAACGTTGTGGCGGAAATGAAATTTGTAGAAATAAAATAGATATGAAAAAACTGATTTTAATCAGCCGAAAATCAAAAATTTTTTTCGATAATGTATATTTTTATTTCTTATAAAAAGCGGTTTAATTACTAATTAAATGATATCCGATAGCAGCGAAAAACTTTTCTTTTTTACTTTATTACACGCGAATAGAAATGTAAGAACACTTTTAACTAATTTCACGGCTAACTGAGAGGAGATTCTTTTAAACCTAAAAATGTTTTAAAATTTTTCTCATTTAAGCGTAAATTTGTAAGTTTTTTTTGGTATTTTTGCGTGAGCAAGAATATTTTATTTTAACTCTCTTTTATAGACGGCGACTAATACTTATGATACAATATATAATAACAGACACAATAATTAAAAAAACGACAAAAACCGCATAGGCAATAATATTTATCATAGGTAGAGCGAATATTTATGCTTTAAAAATAGTGAAAATCGGGCAAAATTGAATTAACGGAATAATCAAGATATTAACGAACTCTATATAAATCTCGAAAAAAATAAATTTTAAATTTTACAAAAATTGTACTGAAATACAAATTTTACGAAAAACGTGATTTATTTTCGAAAAAAATTGTTGAAAAGGTGCAATTAACAAGTGATTTGCTTGACGAAAGAAGTAAATGGTGTTAAATTTTTAATATAAAAAAATAATTAAAAAATATTAATAATTTTTTTAGTAAAAGGGTGAAGAATATGGAAAAATTATCAAAAAAACAAAGAACGTTCAAACTATTGACGCATTCCGCGAGAGTATTGTTTGAACAAAGGGGTATTGAGGGAGTAACGTTTGACGATATCGCTGAACATGCTAACGTTTGCCGTACAACAGTATTCAATCACTTCCCGAGCGGCAATGACCTACTTATAGCTCTATGCTCGACAGAAATAAACAATCTTATTAACCATTGCGCAAACTGCAATTTACAAGGTCTGGCTTTGATAAAAAGCGTGTTCGGTAAACTTATCGACGACACTTGCTCATATCCGGTAGTTATGTCAAAACTTACCACGAGTTATGTTACACAACGCGGCGCAGTAGAAGGCGGAGCCGTTTTGGAAAAAACTATCGCTGAAAACCTTACGATAGAAAACAAAAACAGACCTTTGTCGGTTTTGCAAAAAATAAGCGCAAACGAAGCGATGGTTATGATTTTTGGTTTTTATTACGGCATGGTAAACGATTACCACATTACGGACAAGCATTTTGAAGCGGCAAAAATGAAAGACTGGTTTAACTCTATGCTTGACAAATTTATTTGCTAAACTTTCGTAAGCGTTAATCAAATCTAACTTAATTTTGAGACAAAATCAAAAAATCCCCGAAACTATTGTTACGGGGATTTTTATTTTACTGATTCGATAAAATTAGTAAAACGTTTGCTTTTCTTTTTTGTCAAATCTGTGATACAATTTTTTTATGGAATTATTAATACCCGCGGCGTTCGGGGTGGAGGCGGTCGTTAAGCGCGAGCTTAGCCGTCTGGGCTATCCCGAAACGAAAGCGATAAACGGGCGTATCGGCGTTAACGGACAGTTGAGCGATATAGCCAAACTTAATATAAATCTCTCTTGCGGCGAAAGAGTGCTTATTTCGCTCGCGGAGTTTGACGCGGTTACTTTTGACCAGGTTTATGAAAACGCGTACGCGTACGACTGGCAAAATTTTCTGCCTAATAATGCGAGAATATTGACTTATGCGAAAAGCGTTGACAGCGCGCTTTTTGCGCAAAAATCGCTGTGCAGCGTATTAAAAAAAGCTATCGTCGACAAACTGACAAAAGTATACCGCAATACTCTCGACGAAAGCGGCGCCAGATATATGATAGAAATATCATTATACAAGGACAAGGCGACCTTGACTCTCGACACGACGGGTGACGGACTTCATAAAAGGGGTTACAGAAAACTCGCCTACACCGCGCCGCTAAAAGAAACGACGGCGGCGGCTTTGATAGACTTATCTGTATATAATCCCGATAAATATCTGGCGGATTTATTCTGCGGCAGCGGCACGATACCTATTGAAGCGTGCCTACGCGCTATCAATAAACCTGTCGGTATTGACCGTCAATTCGATTACAATTTTTGGAATATTGACAATAGTTATGACAAACTCGCGCGCGAAGAGGGTTACGATAACATTAAGCGCGACAAAAAAGTATTTATCAGCGGTTTTGATATAGATAAAAACGCCGTTTCGATAGCCCGATATCACGCAAAACTTGCGGGCGTGGAAGAAAAAATCCATTTTCAAACTGCAGATATGCGGCAGTTCAGCTCTAAACAGCGGTACGGAATAGTGATATCTAATCCGCCTTACGGCGAAAGACTTAATACCCGTAAAGAGGTTGAAGTTTTGTACAAAGATTTGGGCAGTCTATATAAAAAATTGCCCGATTGGAGTTTTTATATACTGACGTCATACCCGAATTTTGAACGAGTTTTTGGTAAACGCGCCGACAAGAACCGAAAAATTTACAACGCAAATATAGAATGCCGTTATTATTCCATACTCGGGGCAAAACCGCCAAAAAATCAGGAAAAGCGATTTACAGAAACGGATGAATAAAATATAGATTTTTTTCTTGGTAACGCGTAAATTGTTTGCTTGACACGGGTTTAGTTTTGCGGTTATACTTCAAAACGAAAAACAAAAAAATATCGAGGAATTTTTAAAATGAAAGAAAAAAGAGTTTTGACTATTCAAGACGTCTCATGTTTGGGACAATGTTCTTTGACTGTTGCTTTGCCTATTATTTCGGCTATGGGAATAGAAACCTGCATTATTCCTTCGGCTGTTCTTTCCACGCACACGGGCGGTTTTAGCGGATTTACTTTTAAAGACCTTACCGAAGAAATCCCCGCTATATCGAGCCATTGGCAAAAAGAAAAGGTGGAGTTCGACGCCATTTATACTGGCTATATCGGAAGCAAAAAACAGCTTGAATACATTACGGATATATTCAGAGTGTTCGGAAAAAACGGCTGCCAAATAATTATCGATCCGGTAATGGGCGACAAAGGCAAACTTTACACAGGCTTTGACAAGGATTTTGCGAAAGAAATGGCAAAACTCTGCTCTCACGCCGACGTTATTTTACCAAACTTAACAGAAGCGGCATATTTACTTGACGAGCCTTATGTTGAAAGCGGCTACAGCGAAGAATGGCTCCTTGGGCTTTTACGCAGACTGTCTAAACTTGGCGCGAAAAAAGTCGTCTTGACGGGCGTAAGTTTTGATCCCAAAAAACTGGGCGTTGCGATTTATGATTCCGCAGCCGACAAAGTTTCGTATTATTTCCGCGATAAAATACCCGGGGCAACGCACGGCACGGGCGACGTTTACGCAAGCAGTTTTGTTGGCGCGCTTATGCAAGGCAAAACCATAGAACAAGCGGCGGCTTTGGCTGTGGATTACGTCGTAAAATGTATCGAGGTCACTTTGCCCGACAAAGAAAATCATTGGTACGGTGTTAAGTTTGAAAAATGTATTCCTTACTTGATTGAAAGAATGCAAAAATAAATAATAACCCTATCTTTCGGACACATAAAACAAAACCCCTTATAAGGGGTTTTTTCATTGTTTTTAAGACGCCTTTATTGGCGGGATAAATATAATTCTACCTTGGAATATATAACGCTTTGCGATTACAGATACTTTTTTGTTAAAAAATTATACTTCATAAAATTGTATAATAAAAACCCTCGTTATAAAAACGGGGGTTTTTGATTGGTTTTACAAAAAATTTATGATACCAACGTGTTTGCGACTATTATTGAAACGGAATGAGTGGTAATTCCGTCCGCGCCAGGATCGCCGACGCTTGCGCCGACAACGCCCAGATTATTTACAAAACTTGTGAAAAGCGTGGAAGCAAAGTATTCCAAATCAAGTTCTTCACCTATAAGGGAGCGCACCAGGTTGATAATGATTTTTGAGTTTTCAACGTCCACAGATCCGAAAGTAACCGTAGCCGACGAGGCAATGACGTTTCCCGCTACCGTGAGGGTGTAAGTCGAGTAAACACGAAGATGTTCAAAGCCCGCAAAAAGGTCAGTCATATAAGGCAAGTTGGTCAGTACCTGCGTCAAATCCAAAGTCATAACCGTGGAAAGGGTAATGCCGCCGTCATTATTTATGACAAGCTGATTAAGTTCCACCCCGACTTCAGAAGAATCCATTATTTGACCTAACGCAAGATTGAATATGTAAGCAAGTTCTTTATCGGTAAAGGTGACCACCTTTGGAATGCCTGTTCCGTCGGTAGGCGTACTGCCCGAAAGCACGTACAAAGCGAACTGTCCGATTTGCTCCTCAGTAGGATCGGGATCGGTCTCGTCAGAACCTACAATACTTTTTAGGGTCGCCACAGCCGAAGCCTTATCGGCCGCCGTCGGTGTGTATGTAATGTCGCTGTCGCTCACAGTCTTAATGTCGTTCATCATTTGAAGCAATCCGAATACGGTGATATCCGAGTCTCCCAAAATTTCGCCCGCTGTTGATTCTCCGAGAGGCAGAGCTGCCAAATCGAAAGAGCCGGCTTTAATTTTTGAAACGGGCGCAATAAAAATGACTACAACTAAAACCGCTACAATGGCGATAACTATTATGGAAAAGAACCACGAAAAGAATGTCCCAACACCGCTTTTTTTCTTTGGGGTTTCTATATTTTGTGCCATAAAAAATTTATCTCCTTATTTTTTTCCATATTTTACCACAAAAAGCTTGTATATACAATATAACTATACAAAATTGACCTTATCGCCGAATTAGAGTACAATCTTAGTTATGATAAAGCTAAGACCGCACCATATTTTATGCGCTCGATTTTACAAAAGTGTCGGATACTCGAAAGAATTCGTTTCCGATATGGATAAAGTCGTTGCCGAGCTAAAAAATAACCCAAATCAATTCGTTGATATCGTATTAAGCGAGGACGATATCTGCCGTTCGTGTCCGAATAACGTGAACGGATGCATTACGGCGGAAAAAGTTAATAAATACGATTCGCTGATTATAAAAAAGCTTGGAATAGAAATTAAAAAAGCGAAATGGAAAGATTTACACAAAGCCGCTTGCAAAATTAAAACTATCAACGAGTTAAGCGAAATATGCGGCGACTGCGAATGGTTTTATATTTGCAAACAAGAGCTTGAGTAAGAAAAAAGTTTTTACTAAATAATAATCAAAATAATCAAAATATTCATTAAAAAAAAGATAAAAAATCGCACAATAACCCAAAAAACGAGCCTAAATATTTTGCCGCCCTATTGACTTTGAAACATCAACGCTATATAATTGACAATGTACAACAAAAATGTTGTCAAACTTTTTATAAGGAGTATGGAAATAATGAGAAAATTTTTATCGGCAGTCGGCGGAATTTGCGCTTTTGTAACTGTTGTCGCGTACGCATTGTTTTATATTAACGTCAGTTTCACGTTTTTACCCGATCTCGTAAATATGATTATTGGTTACGTTATGCAATGGGGCGCATTGATAGTTGTCGCTATCACAGGCTTAGAATTCGTTTGGGTTAAAGGCGCTGGAATTTTGCTTGTACTTATTTACTTGGCAGTTGTTGCGGTTGTTGTGGTATTTATGTTCTTCCCGTCAATCGCCGGCAATTTGATTGCGGCTCTTTAAAATTTAACTAAAAAATCAAACAATAAAAAAGTCCGAATTAAGTTCGGATTTTTTTATATATAAAAATATTTATACTTAAAAAATTAAATTTTGTAAGATAAAAAAATATGGTAATTATTTCGGATTAAGTAAAAGTATTCATTCGCTTGACAATAAAAGAGCGTGTTATTATATTAAAGTTGATGGACAAAAGTAAAGACTCGCCTTTAATTAGGTCAGAGATAAAAGATAATTTGACAGAGGGTAGTATTTGGAAAAAAATACTACTCTTTGCAATTCCTATAATGCTGAGTAATATGTTTACTCAGTTTTATACTGCTGTCGACAGCGCGGTTGTAGGCACATACATAGGATACGAAGCTTTGGCTGCGGTAGGAGCAAACAGCGCGTTAATTAACGTGCTGCTTTGTTTATTTTTGGGCATAGGTGTAGGCGGCGGCGTCATCGTCGCGCAGTATTACGGCGCGAAAGACAGCGAAAACGTAAGCAAAGCGACGCACACGATAATGCTTTTCGCGTTCATCAGCGGCATATTTTTAACGGCGATAGGATTTTTCTTTGCAAAACCTATTTTAATGCTTATTAACACTCCCGCCGACGTACTCGAGCTTTCCACCGATTATTTAAAAGTTTATTTTGTGGGCGTACTGGCGGTCGTCATTTATAACATAGGCGCGGGCATATTGCGCGCGACGGGAAACTCGCTTATGCCGTTTATATATTTACTGGCTGGAAGCTTAATTAATATCGGTCTTGATTTATGGTTTGTCGCGGGTTTGGGCTACGGTATAGTTGGTGCGGCTTGGGCTACGGTTATCTCAAACGCCGTGTCCGCGATTTGCGTAATCATTCATCTATTTGTCGCTAAAGGTCCGCATAGACTAACGCTGAAACGTCTAAAATTTGATAAAATTATTTTGGGCAAAGTTTTCAAGATAGGTCTGCCTGTGGGTATTCAGACCAGTATGTATTCGATAGCGAATCTACTGATACAAGTGAGTTTGAACGGCTACGGCTCGCTCGTAATGGCGGGCTGGGTTGCAGCAAACAAAATAGACGTATTCGCTTTTGCTCCCGTATCGGCTTTCGGCAGCGCGGTCAATACTTTCGTAGGGCAAAACTACGGCGCGAAAAACTACGACCGAGTAAAAAAAGGTATGTACAGAACGATACTTATGGCGGAAATCACATCCTGCGTTATGGCTGTACCGCTGCTTTTGTTTGCGAACCAGGTTTTGTCTTTATTTAATACTAACCCGCAGGTAATTGAATACGGTCGTCAAATAATGTTTTTGGTTATTCCTATATACACTGTCTTTGGACTGGCGGAAGTATTGTCGGGAACGTTGCGCGGCATAGGTAGAACGGTCGTTTCCGCAATCATTAGTTTTTCGGGAATTTTGGTTGTTAGAATAATATGGCTTTATTTGGTTTTGCCGCACTTTAACACTCCGTTTATGCTGTTCTTCGTGCATCCGATTTCCTGGATTATTACAGCCTTGATGTTTGGCTTGTATTTTGTTATAATGAAATGGAACAGAATTTTCAAAACTGATTCCAAGGAAGCGTCAGTCGAAACTGTAGCCGTGGGAATGGGCAATACTCAACTGAAATAATTTTGCTAATATAAGAGGAAAGAATAATGGTAAATACTGAAAGAATAAATTTTTTGGCGAAAAAAAGCCGCGAGCAAGGACTTACGGAAGAAGAAAAAGCCGAACAGGAACTACTGAGAAAAGAATACGTGGAAGCGGTCAAGCGCAATATGAAAGCGCAGCTTGAAAATATTGTATTGGTGGACGACAACGGCAATCCGATTGAAAAAACGAAAAAGCATTGACAAAGGCGTAAACGGTATATTATAATAATCAAAAAAAACGAGGTAAAAAAAAGAGGAATGCGCGAATAATCTATGAAAATTTAATACGTTACGCTAGTTAAGTATTGAGCGTTTTTACGCTTAATAATTTTCGGCGTTACGCCAAAATCATAGATTAAACTAATTTTTAAAAAACAAAAAATCGAAGATATAGATTTATTACTTTTGGCGTAAAATTTTGCGCCAATTTTTTTATTTATAAGGGAGGTAAATATATGTACGTAAACAATTTGAATATAGAGACGCTTGACGGAAGGGTATTGATAGAAAATTTATCTTTTTCACTTGCTAAAGGCGACAAAGCCGTTGTTATCGGCGAAGAAGGAAACGGAAAATCGACTTTGTTAAAAGTCATATATGGGGCGAAAGAACTTTCGTCTTATGTAAAAATAAGCGGCGCAATCGTAGCCAATGAAAAAATAGGGTATCTCGCGCAGGAACTGGACGCGGGCGAAAAAACTGTCGCGGAGTTTTTTGATTTTTCAAGCTTCCCGTTTGCGATTTCGCCAAAACAATTGCGGATGATTTCGCAGGAACTGTCAATGGACGAAGATATTTATTATTCGCCAGTTAAGGTGAAAAATCTTTCGGGCGGTGAAAAGGTAAAAATCCAGTTGGCAAAACTACTTTTCGGTGAATGTGATTTGCTGCTGCTTGACGAGCCGAGTAACGATATAGATATCGGTACGCTCATTTGGCTGGAAGATTTTATTAACAGCATCGATATACCTATAATGTTCGTTTCGCACGACGAGACGCTTATTGAAAACACCGCCAATATGATTATTCATATCGAGCAGTTACGGCGCAAGACGACGCCGAGAGTGACCGTCGCCCGACTGGATTACTCGACGTATGTTGAGGAAAGATTATTTAATATCGAGCGGCAAACCCAGACGGCGAAAAAAGAAAAGGAAAATTTCGAAAAAAGACAAAGACGCTGGCGTGAAATTTATGAAAAAGTAGACAGAGATTTGGCAAACTGCACCAGCCGAACGCCCACGATGGGCAGACTACTCAAAAAGAAAATGAAAACTGTTAAAGCGCAGGAAAAAAGATTTGATAAAGAAAAAGGAAACCTTGCCGAGTTTCCCGACTTTGAAGAAGCGGTAACGACCGACTGTTACGGTGCGAGTATTCCCAACGGAAAAGTAGTCCTGGATTTTTCTTTGTACGAGCTGAAAATATACGATAAAACGCTGTCAAAAAACATAAATCTGAAAATTGTCGGTCCGAAAAAAATTTGTATCACGGGCAATAACGGAATAGGCAAGACTACTCTTATAAAAAAAATCTATGAAAGTATAAAAGATAGCGGAGTTTTTAAGGTCGCGTATATGCCGCAAAATTATTTTGACGAACTGGACCCTACGGCTACCCCGATAGACTTTTTGACCGACGGCACTAAGGAAGGAACTACAAAAGCGCGGACGTATCTAGGATGTATGAAATACCGCGCGGATGAGATGTGCCGACCAGTTAGCGGACTTTCGGGCGGACAAAAAGCAAAGTTACTTTATCTCAAAATGGCTTTATCTGATTGTGAAGTAATGATACTGGACGAGCCGACGCGCAATTTTTCCCCGATTACAAACCCTTCGATACGCCGCGTTTTGTCAAAGTTTCCCGGCGCGATAATCAGCGTTTCGCACGATAGAAAATTTATTGACGAAGTCTGCGATACCGTTTACCGTCTTACCGACACCGGGTTGGTCACGGTTTAATTGCCGTTAGTTAGCTGTTTAAAAATCTGGTTGGTACCCGTAGCAGCCAGTCCGCTCACCAGCCCTACTACCAACGCGTCAAACAGGTTTTTGAAGCCCATCAATGACGGCGATATAAAATATACCGCTGTCGCGATAGCTGCTCCCAAAACGCCTGCGATAATCGGTATAAAAACTTTGAATTTTTCGTTATTTTTGGTAAAATACTTCAATATTTCGATAAGAGTGTACACTATTACCGTTATTGACGAAGTAGCCGCAATCATATATTATTTCCTCCTGCTTTTATTATATGAAAACAATATATAAAGCTTTACGATTTTTTATTAACTAAAATAAAATAAATCCCGCAATTATGCGGGGTTTTAGCTTACTTAAAATTTCTTTTATGTTATATTTTCGAACAACAATTTTACAGACAATTTAATACAAAATTTTTAAATTCTGTTAGATTTTATTTCTCAGTTTTTGAAGCGATAGCGAGAACTTCGTTTTGATTGCCGAGAACTATGATATGGTCGTCAGGCAAAAAACAGTAGTCGGGATTTGGTGACGGCAATAATTCGCCGTTATTTTTTATCGCCAAAATATTAAGGTTGTGATTTTTTCTGACGTCGACTTTCGCTATCGTTTTGCCTGTCCATTCGGGGAGAATAGGAATTTCCACGATAGAATATTCATCGGTAAGCGGAAAATAATCGAATATATTTGAAGAGCTGTATTTTACGGCGAGAGTTTCGGCTATGTCTTTTTCGGGATAAACGACTTCGCTCGCGCCTACTTGAAGCAAAAACTTCGCTTGCGTTTCGCGGCTTGCCATGGATACGATTTTTTTCGCGCCCATCTCTGACAAAAGGGAAGTGATTTCAAGCGACGATTGAAAATTTTCGTCAAAAGCGACAAAACATACGTCAAATTCGTCAACGCCGAGAGCGCGCAAAACGTCGGGGTTGGTGCAATCGCCAATTTGCGCGTTGGCAAAACGGGAAGCGATATCTTCGATTATGGCTTCATCTTTGTCTATGACCATAACGTCATTGTCTAGTTCCTGCAATTTTGTGGCGAGGAATTTTCCAAATTTTCCCATTCCTATAACTAAAACGGATTTCATTATGAGTATCTCCTTTTAAACTTGCGGTAATTTTTTACTAGCCTACGATAATTTTTTCAACGGGGCGTTCAATCGGCGGCGAAGGTTTTTTGTTTGCGAATATCATTGCAAACGACAGCACGCCTACTCTGCCCCCGTACATAAGCAGTATGATAATGGCTTTTGAAGCAACGGTGAGCGTCGGGGTGATACCCGTCGACAGTCCGACCGTGCCGATAGCCGAAACTATTTCAAACATAATTTGCGTCAAGGTATACGGCTCAATTGCGCAAAGCGTTATCGTGGCGATAACTACGACGAATAAATAAAGGAAAAATATCGACGACGCTTCGTAAACTGTAGTTTCCGCAAGCCGTCTTTTTCCCGCGTTGACTGAGCGTTTTCTTTGTATTATGCTTTTTATCGTTAATAAAACAACGGCAAAAGTAGTGGTCTTGATACCGCCTGCGGTAGAACCTGACGAGCCGCCGATAAGCATCAGCGTAATAGTAAGCAGCTTTGAACTGTCGGAAAGAGCGGCTTGATTTAGCGTGCTGAAGCCTGCCGTACGCGGAGTAATGGATTGGAAAAACGCCGCCATTATTTTTTGTCCAAAGCTCATTCCAGTCATTGCGCCGTTGTATTCAAAACCGAAGTACAAAGCCGCGCCAGTCAGTATTAATATTAACGTTGTCCAAATAACTATCGTGGTATGCAGCGAAAACCTTTTAATTCGGAACTTGCTGCGCATAATATCTCCCCAAACCAAAAATCCAAGTCCGCCGATAACGATAAGGCACATAATAACAAGGTTCACAAGGACATCGCCCGAAAAATACGCCAACGACGAAAACTCTCCAAGTCCGCCCATTATATCGAAGCCCGCGTTGCAAAAAGCTGAAACGGAATGGAATACAGCCGCCCAAATACCTTGTCCCCAACCGAAAACGGGAATAAATCTGATGGAAAGTAATGCCGCGCCGGTAGCTTCAAATATCAGCGTGCCGAGAGCTATTTGCTTTATCAAAACGCCCACGATGCCAAGGTTCATAGCCGAAGCGGATTGCGCGAAAAGCGTTTTTTCCGACAGAGTAAGATGACGCTTCACAAACAATATAAATAAAGTCGTAATCGTCATAAATCCCATACCGCCGATTTGGATAAGCAAAAGTATTATCGCTTGACCAAAACCGCTCCAATGCGTAAACGTGTCGTATACGACAAGTCCCGTCACGCAAGTCGCGCTTGTGGACGTGAAAAGCGCGTCAAAAAAGTCGGTAAAACCGCCCGTTTTTGAAGAGATGGGCAGGGACAAAACCGCCGCGCCCGTCAATATAACCAACAAATACGCTATAGCGATAATTTGGTAATTACTAAGTTTTCTAAAATTTTTTCTTATCATAAAGTTTATTTTTTACCCGATAAGTATGCCACTATTAGAAAATTTTGTCAATTTTTTTGAGTATTGTTCAAAAACGGCAAAAAAAATTTTAAAATCCATTTTATTGACCAAATTTTGTCAACTATTCGTTGCCCGTTGTTGCAAAGGATTTTTTAATTTGGTACAATTATGCCACCAAGTATATTTTAAGGAGTGTGTGAAAATGGAATTTCAACAATTCGGCAAATTTTCCGAAATCGAATTCAAAAGAATTGATTTTGGTAGAATGAAAAAAGATTTTGCTGCGGCTATAAAATCTTTTGAAAACGCAAACGATTTTCAGACTGCGGACGACGCATTGATGAAAATCGAGCAAATAAGAAACGATATGGCAACTAACGGAAATTTGTGTCAAATCAGACAGCACATAAATACCGCTGATAAGTTTTATGAAGCGGAAATGAAATATTTTTACAAAAATATAGCGTTGTTTACGTTTGTGACAAAAAAAGCCTACAAAGCGATACTCAACACTCCTTTCAGAAAGGAATTTTCCATTAAATACGGCGAGATATTTTTCAAGCAACTTGAAGCGGACAATAAAACGACGTCGGTAAAAAATATCTTTTTGGGAATGAAAGAAACCAAACTGACAATGGATTATTCAAAACTCGTAGCTACGCAGTCTTGTATGTTCGACGGGAAAAAATGTAATTTCTACGGATTGTTAAAACTTATGGAAAGCCAGGACCGCGATATCAGAAAAAGAGCTATGCAAGAGTGGTCGAAAATGTACGAAAATATTTCGGAAAAATTAGATGACATGTATCGACAACTAATTAATATCCGCTCTAAAATGGCAAAACGTTTGGGATTTAACAGCTACATAGATATGATATATCTTGTCCGTCATCGTTTTGACTACAATGAAAAAGACGTTGCGGCTTTTCGCGAACAGATATTAAAAGTTATTACCCCTTTGGCGGAGAAACTGGCTAAGAGTCAAGCGGAGAGACTCGGCATTGAAAAGCTGCGTTATTACGACGAAAAAATTATGTTTCCCGACGGTAACGCAAATCCTATCGGCACGACGGAAGAGCTTATTGAAAAAACTCAAAAGATGTACCGCGATATTTCGGCTGAATCGGGCGAGTTTTTCGATTTTATGGTTGAGCACGGATTATTCGACCTTGAAACAAAACCCAACAAACACATGGGCGGCTACTGCTCGGTATTGCCCAATTACGGCGCGCCGTTTATTTTTTCCAACTTTAACGGAACGGGCGCGGATCACCGCGTTTTGACGCACGAAGCGGGACATTGTTTTAATTTTTATTTGTCTATGCGCAATAATATGATTAGCGAAACTGTCGACGCGACAATGGAAGTCTGCGAAATCCATTCTATCGCTATGGAGCACTTTACAATACCTTACGCGAACGAATTTTTCGCAGATAACGCCGACAAAGCGATATATGCGCTCATTGCGGATAGACTCATGGGGCTGCCTTATATGGCTGCGGTGGACGAATTCCAACATGAAGTTTTTCATAATCCAAAAATGACCAGCGCAGACAGACTTGCCGTATGGAAAAAAATCGAGAGTAAATATATGCCTTGGCGTGATTACGACGGAGACGAGTTTTTGTCTAAAGGCGGTTTTTGGATGCAAAAACAACACGTCTTCCTTTATCCGTTTTATTATATCGACTACGCTTTGGCGCAAATATCGGCGTACGAATTTTACGGCAAAGATAAAGCCGACCATAAATCTGCGTGGAAAGATTACGTTACCCTTTGCAGAGCGGGCGGTAACGATACATACTTAAATTTATTAAAAATGTCGGGACTGACAAATCCGTTTACCGCTGGAGCCGTGGAAAAAGCGATAAAAAGCGTTTTGCCCGATATTGAAAAAGTAAAATAAAAAGACTAAAACAAGAATAAATTATTAAAATATTTGAGGGAATGAAAAAATGGAAGAGAATATAAAAAATAACGGTGAAGCAAAAGAAAAACTTACTTTTAAAGACACCGTAAAAAAACTGTCAAAACGCTGGTTTATCGACGCCTTTTCGGGTATGGCGCAAGGACTTTTTGTCACACTTATCGCTGGAACGATTTTCAAGCAAATAGGCACGCTTATCGGCGCGGATACGGGAGTAGGCTCGGTTATCATTCTGCTTGGCAATATCGCGAGTATGCTTATGGGCGCGGGTATCGGCGTGGGTATAGCGAAGTATCTCAAAGCTCCTAACCTGGTGTTATTCGGCTGCGCTGTCGCTGGTATCGTAGGCGCGTATTTACCCGATATAGCATATAGAGCTATGGTCAGCGGAACGTTTACTCTGAGCGGTATGACGGACGCTGTTTTAGCGATAAAATTCGGCGTTCCAGGCAATCCTATCGGGGCGTATGTTGCGACGCTATTCGCTTTGGAACTGACCATGCTTATTTACGGCAAAACAAAACTCGACATAATCGTAGTGCCTTTGTCAATCCTTATTATCTCTTTTGCAAATATCTTTTTGGCAATCCCCGCTATATGGCTTGTGGCTGTTATCGGCAAATTTATTGAAATATCCACAGCTATTGTGCCGTTTATTATGGGTATCGTTATCGCCGTTACTATGGGTATCTTGCTCACGATGCCGACAAGCAGCGCCGCTATATGGATTTCGCTTGCCGCGGGCAGCACGAGCGACGTAATGCTTCTTGCGGGCGGGGCTGCGGTAGTGGGCTGCGCTTGTCAGATGGTAGGATTTGCGGTTATGAGTTTCCGTGAAAACCGCTGGGGCGGTCTTATCTCGCAAGGATTGGGAACGAGCATGCTGCAAATACCCAATATTATGAAAAACCCGAAAATCTTTTTGCCTCCCATTATAGCGTCGGCTATCTGCGGACCTATGGCGACAACGCTGTTTCAACTGCGTTGTAACGCGTCAGGCGGCGGCATGGGCACAAGCGGACTGGTGGGTGTTTTCGGCGTAATAGACGCAAGCTCCGGCGTGATACCGTCATGGCAAATGTGGCTGGGAATAGCGTTACTGATGTTCATTCTGCCCGCTTTGATTTCGTGGGGAACTTCGCTGTTATTGCGTAAACGCGGCTGGATTAAAGAAAACGATTTGAAACTTGAATTATAATAAATATATAACCTTACAAAGAAAGCGTCGGTATAAAATATCGGCGTTTTTCTTTTTACTAATTTTTATCTGTCTTAAAAATTATTTTTCATAAAGGTATTTGATAGCATGACTTTTGACAAAAATATCAAGGTGAAAAAATGCAAGGTTGATTTTTGTTTGCGGCGCGTGTTGTCAAAGGTGAAATTTTGTGTTAAACTCAATTACAGTAAACAAAGGAGAATTTTTGGTTAAATGGCTTCAAAAGTATTTTTTTCTGATATGCGTTCGGCTGCCGCGGGCGGTTTGCCGATGAAATTAAAAAAATTATTAACGGCTTCGGGATTTAACGATATCGATTTTAAAGACAAATTCGTCGCTATAAAAATTCATTTTGGCGAACCAGGCAATTTATCTTTTTTGCGTCCTAATTGGGCAAAAGTCGTTGCCGATATGGTTATCGAAAAAGGCGGAAAACCTTTTTTGACAGACTGCAACACTCTTTATACAGGCAGACGCAAAAACGCTTTGGATCACCTTACGGGCGCAATGGAAAACGGTTTTTCGACTGTGTCGACAAACTGTCACCTGATTATCGCCGATGGGCTGAAAGGAACGGACGAGGCGTTGATTCCCGTAAAAAACGGCGAGGTAGTGAAAGAAGCGAAGATAGGCAAAGCTATAGCTGACGCCGATATTATTATTTCGCTAAATCATTTCAAAGGTCACGAAACAGCTGGTTTTGGCGGCGCGATAAAAAACCTGGGTATGGGATGCGGAAGCAGAGCGGGCAAAATGGAAATGCATTGCGAAGGCAAACCGACTGTAAAAAAAGAAAAATGCAGAGGCTGCCGTAGATGTCTTAGAGCGTGCGCTCATTCGGCGATAAAATTTAACGAAGGCGTTGCGGAAATAGACCACAACAGATGCGTGGGATGCGGTCGCTGTATAGGCGAATGCAATTTCGACGCCATATATAATTCCAACTACAACTCGGTGCTGTCATTGAACAAAAAAATGGCGGAGTACGCTCAAGCGGTAGTGCAGGACAAGCCTAATTTTCACATCAGTATAGTTATTGACGTTTCGCCGCTGTGCGACTGTCGCAGTTACAACGACGTGCCTATCGTGCAGGATATCGGTATGTTCGCTTCCGTCGACCCCGTGGCTATTGACCGCGCCTGCGCCGACGCTGTAAATGCGGAAGCTCTTATTCCAAACAGCCAGATAACGGACAAACTTCACAGTCACGAAGATTTTCACGACCATTTTAAAAACTGCAACGTTAACAGCGAATGGAAATCATGTCTTTCGCACGCTGAAAAAATCGGGCTTGGCACGCAAGAATACGAACTTGTTACCGTAAAATAAACCTAGAATAAATTTTAATACCGAGAAATTTTCTCGGTATTTTTGTTAAAAATAACCTAATACACATCTCAAAAACGGTTTTTTGCTAAATATGTATTGAAAAACACATTTTAAAATTGTATAATTTTATTTATCTTAAGGGGGAAACAAATGACTAAAAAATGGGTTAAATTGAGACACAGCGTGGTTTTTGGCTTGCTTAGACCTTTTTTTAGGGTGGCAATGAAAAAACAGTACGGCTTTTACTGTAAACGATACAAACTCCCCAAAGGAAAGCCTTATCTGATATTAAGTAATCATCAGGCAAAATCCGACCAGTTTTTGATTTCGCTTATTTTTAACAGACCTCTTTATTTTGTGGCGAGAGACGACCTTTTTTCTATGGGATTCGCTTCCAAGCTTATCAAATATCTCGTCGCTCCGATACCCAAAAACAAAGTGGCAAAAGACATACAAACGATAAGAGACAGTATGCAGGTCGCCAAAGAAGGCGGCTGCATCGGGCTGTTTCCCGAAGGCAATCTGACTTTTTCGGGAACGACGGAATATATAGCTCCTTCAGTTGTGAAATATATAAAAATGCTCAAAATCCCCGTGTTATTTGTTAATGTCAAGGGCGGTTACGGCGTGCGTCCCAGATGGGCGAATAAATCGCGCAAAGGTAATATATACGGGGCAGTCGTAAGAGAAATGAGTTATGAAGAATACAAAGATTATTCTAATGACGAATTTTACGAGCTTATAACCAAAGAGCTTTATGTTGACGACAGAACGTTAAATAAAAAGTTTTTATCCAAAGAACGCGCGGAATATATGGAGTGCTGCATATATGTTTGCCCCAAATGCGGTCTAACGCATTTTGTCAGTAAAGGCGATACGATGACTTGCACCAAATGCGGTTATTCCGCGGTATACGGAGAGGATTTGCGGTTTTCAACGGGCGAATTTGAAACGGTCAAAGACTGGTACGATTATCAAAAAGAGTTTGTGAAAAATTTTGATTACGAAGCTTTGGGCGACGAGCCGCTTTTTACAGATAATATAAGGGTTATGAAAGACGAGATTTTTCATAAACGCAAATACAGAGTTTCTAAACGCACGACCGTAAAAATGTACGTTGACAGACTGGAAATAATAGACGATTTCGGTTCCGTCACTATTTCCCTTAACGATATTTCAGCTATGGCCGTTTGCGGCAGAAATAAGCTTGAGATTTCCGACAACGAGCGTAATAATTATTTCTTGATGCCCACGCCCAGATTTAACGCGTTAAAATATGTTCAGTTTTTCTATCATTACAAAAACGCGCAGATTGCTGATGCGGACAAAGAAGAGTTTTTAGGATTGTGAAACGATATAAGCCAAATTTTTTTTAAAGGAGTTATTTATGTTTAATTTTTGGGACTCGGGAGTATGGTCTTTTTTACTGACGTTAGCTATCTTGCTTGCGGCAATGCTTTTGGCTAATCTTATGCGAAGATACATACCTTTTTTGCGTAAGCTTATGATTCCCTCCGCTTTACTCGGCGGTTTTTTAGTGCTTATCGCCGACGTGATTTACAAGAGTATCGCTGGGGTTTCAATGTTTAACGACCTGACGCTGGAATACTTGACTTATCACGGTCTTGGTTTGGGATTTGTAGCTCTTGCTCTGAAGTCAAGCGGCGACAAAAAAGAAAAGAAAAAACGTAACGGCGAAATAATGGACAGCGGACTAAGCGTTGTCGGTGCTTACCTGATTCAAGGTATCGTCGGTTTGGCGGTTACCTTGGGACTTTCTTTCGTTATCGCCAACATTTTCCCCGCAAGCGGCTTGATACTGCCTATGGGCTACGGACAAGGACCTGGACAAGCGTTTAACTGGGGACAAATTTATGAAAACCTGGGCTTTACAAACGGAGCGAGTTTCGGCTTAACCATAGCCGCAATGGGCTTTATTACCGCTTCTATCGGCGGCTGCGTATATTTTGCAGGAATGCGTAAGCGCGGCAAATTGGTAGTCGGTGGCAGTCACGAAAACGCTGAGGACTGCAAAGACGAATCTGTTTCACCGAAAGACGAAATACCTATGAGCGAATCTATGGACAAAATGACGGTTCAAGTCGCATTCGTAGTTATCTCTTACATTATCGCTTTCGGTATTATGTACGGACTATATAGACTGTTTGTGGCTATTGATCCCGACCCGACAAAATTCTTACTCAAGACCGTTAACCCTCTTATTTGGGGCTTTAACTTCCTTGTAGGCACGGCTGTAGCTATGGGCGTAAAAGCGATACTCAATGCTCTTTACCGTAAAGGCGTTATGAAACGCAAATACACCAACGACTTTATGCTTTCACGTATCGGCGGTTTCTGCTTTGACTTTATGGTTGTAGCTAGCATCGCGGCTATAAAACTTGAAGCGTTTACTTATCCCGAATTTATTATTCCGCTTTCGATTTTGTGCATAGTGGGCGGCGTAGTAACATATTTCTATCTCAAAACAGTTTCGAAAAAAGTATTCCCCAACTATCCCGACGAACAGTTTTTGGCTTTATTCGGCAACTGTACTGGAACGGCGTCAACAGGCGTAATTTTAACCCGCGAAGTGGATCCCGAATTTAGAACGCCTGCGGCAAGCAACCTTGTTTATCTGCCGCTTTACGCTATCGTATTCGGCTTCCCGATGTTTCTGCTACTCGGCGTTGCGCCAGACCCCATTGGTGGCAATCCAAACGGTATGGCGTGGCTGACTTTGGGCATTTTGATAGTGCTTTTTGTCGTAATAAACCTGATTTTGTTCAGAAAATCGATATTCCATAAAACCTACAAACAAGACAAAAAAGAAGAATAAGGAAATATCTGGCAAACAAAAACCGCTCCAAAAAAGAGCGGTTTTTTTATTTTTTTCGCGTTTTGGCAAATGCTAAATTTAATAGAAATTATTTCGCAGATTTTGTCGTTTATTCGTTTTACAAATAAAGTTTTAAGTGCTACAATGACCTTGGCAAAAGGTTTTGGGCATAAGTCCCAAGACGGTTTTTTCACGGTCTAAAATGACTACGGGTCATTAAAATAAAGGAGAGACGATATGTCTAATTATGTTCAAAGAGTTTTGGAAGAAGTCATCAGACGTAATCCCAACGAACCCGAATTTCACCAAACAGCGACTGAAATTTTGCATTCGCTAGAACCGGTTTTTGACAAACATCCCGAATATGAAAAAGCGGGATTATTGGATCGTTTTGTAGAACCAGAACGCGTTATTATGTTCAGAGTTCCTTGGGTTGACGACAGCGGTAAAGTTTGCGTTAACAAAGGCTACAGAGTACAGTTCAGCAGCGCTATCGGACCGTATAAGGGCGGTTTGAGATTTGCTCCGTCAGTAAACCTTTCTATTATGAAATTTTTGGCTTTTGAACAAACATTGAAGAACAGTCTTACCAGTCTTCCTATGGGCGGCGGTAAGGGCGGTTCAGATTTTGACCCTACAGGAAAAAGCGACGCGGAAGTTATGCGTTTCTGCCAAAGTTTTATGACAGAACTTTATAGACATATCGGTCCGAATACCGACGTTCCCGCTGGTGATATGGGCGTTGGCGGAAGAGAAATCGGTTACTTATTTGGACAATACAAGAGAATTAGAAACGCTTACGAAAACGGTGTTTTGACAGGCAAAGACCTTGCTTTCGGCGGCAGCTTAATCAGACCCGAAGCTACAGGTTACGGCGCAACATATTTCTTTACAGAAGTACTTGCTCACGAAAAAGTAAACATTAAAGGTTTGAAATTCTCAGTTTCAGGTTTCGGCAACGTAGCTTGGGGCGCAGCTCAAAAGATTACACAACTCGGCGGCAAAGTTGTTACTATTTCAGGTCCCGACGGTTATGTTTATCTTAAAGACGGCATGACTCAAGAAATGATAGACTTTATGCCCGTTATGAATAGCTGGAGACACAACAAAGTCAGCGAATTCAAAGACAAATTCCCGCAAGTTGAATTTGTTGCTGGCAAAAAACCTTGGGGCAATGTTGACTGTGACGTTTGCATGCCTTGCGCAACACAAAACGAAATCCGCATCGAAGACGCGAAAGCTATCGTTGCTAAGGGTATCAAATACGTTAACGAAGTAGCTAATATGCCTTGCACAAACGAAGCTGTTGAATTAATGCAAAGCAAGGGCGTTATCGTATGCCCGTCAAAAGCTGTTAACGCAGGCGGCGTTGCTGTAAGCGGACTTGAAATGTCTCAAAACAGTATGCGTTTGTCTTGGACTTCAGAAGAAGTTGATGAAAAACTTAAAGGCATCATGAAAAATATTCACACTCAAATTTTGCAAGCTACAATCGATTACAATCTGGGTTACAATCTTGTCGCTGGCGCAAACATTGCCGGTTTTGACAAAGTTGCTAAGGCTATGATGGCTCAAGGCAACGTATAATCTTAAATTAGATTAAATTAAAACACTAAATAATATAGCCCCCGCTTGTTAAAAAGGCGGGGGTTTTATTTTTGCCCATTGCATTTCGACAAACGCGTACAAAATTCGACATAATATTCACCTAAAAAAAAGGCGCGGTTTGGTAATTTATGATACAATGTTGACGAAAAAAAATTCGAAAAATACTCTCAAATGAATGTCTAAAAACACTCAAATGAAAAAGAAATAAAGGAACTAAAGTCAAAATGGAAAGGATTTTTGAAAGAACAGAAATATTGATCGGCGCGAAGGGAATGCAAAAACTGAGTAATTCCACCGTGGCGATTTTTGGCTTGGGCGGAGTTGGAAGCGCGGCTTGCGAAGCGTTGGCTCGTGCAGGTATCGGGCATATTAAATTGGTTGATAACGACAAAATAAACTACAGCAACATAAACAGACAAATAATCGCCGCTCATTCCACAGTCGGACAATACAAGGTCGAAGCTATGGAGCTAAGGATAAAAGACATAAATCCGTTCTGTCAAGTCGAAAAATTTCCCATTTTTTATCAACGCGGCGTAAAGTTTGATTTTACTTTGGTGGATTATGTGCTTGATTGTATAGACAGCGTCGACAGCAAAATCGCGCTTATAGATATGGCTGACGTTTGTAAAGTCCCGATAATTTCGTCCATGGGGACGGGTAATAGGCTCGTCGCCGATTTTACTATCACAGATATTTACAAGACTAGCGGTTGTCCGCTCGCGCGCACGGTAAGACACAAACTAAAAGAAATCGGAATAAAACAGTTAAAAACCTTATATTCGCCTACAAAACCTATTGAAACTCACGTTAACCCTATCGCCAGTATATCTTTTGTTCCGCCTGTGGCAGGGTATTTAATGGCGGGAGAAGTAGTAAGAGACCTATTGAATTTAACTCCTTAATATGTTAAAATAACAGTAAGTTTTAGGAGGTAATTAGCTTATGAAAAAAGGCGAGAGAAATTTTTTGCATTTAGCGAGCTTTATTTTGTTCGTTGTTTGGGGCATCGGCACTCTGATTAGCATTATTTTGGAGCGTTTCGGCATATCTTTCGGCGGCGCGGCTGTGGTTGAGAACATATTAAGAATCTGCGCTATGCTGGTTATGGTTTATTGCGCTTATCTTTATTACAGCACGCACAAAAAAACTTTGGTCAAAGTTCTGTTTTGGATTTCAGTTGCGGTAGCGATTGTGGTAATAGTTTTACCTTGGTTTATTTAAAATCAAATAACTACATATTTAATTAAAAAAAATTAAACAATATCCGTAAAAAAACGGGTATTGTTTTATTTTACCTTGATTTTTTGAGAGCGCGCAACTATACGTAAAAATTGCATATTGCCGTAAAGTGTGATATAGTTAGATAAAGGAAAAGAGATAGTATAGTCGTTACAGCAAGCCAAAACTCAAGGCGCAAAGAATAGTTTTTAATTTGATTAGGAATAATCAAAACACAAGGATTTAGGAGATACAGATATGATTACGATAATGGAAAAAGAAATATTCTCACAACCCGCCGCGCTGAAAAACACGTACGACACAAATCTCGTTCTTGCCGAAAAACTGGCGGGGTTAATAAAAAAACAAAATATCAGTCAAATAATAGTTGCCGCTCGCGGAAGCAGCAACAACGCTTCGTTGTATTTTAAATATTTGTGCGAAATAAGCGTCGGCATACCCGTTAATTTTATTTATCCGTCTATTATTACGCAGTACAAAGGAAAGTTGAAAATGAAAGACGCTTGCGTGTTCGGAGTGTCGCAAAGCGGTAAAGCATTGGATGTGCAAACGGTTTTGAAAGAAGCCCAGTCGCAAGGGGCGGTAACCGTAGCGATTACGAACGATTTGACAAGTCCTATGGCATTGGAAACGCAATATCATTTTTATCTTGACGTGGAAGAAGAAAAAGCGTTAGCCGCGACAAAAACCTATACAGCGGAAATGCTGGTTCTGCAAATGATAGTAAACGCTTTGATGGACGAAAACACGCACTTGCCCGCAAAAATGCCGCCTGTAAGCGAATATATAAAAAAAGTTTTGGACTCAAAACCGCAAATAAGCGAGATTGCGGACAAATATGTGGACTGCGATGAAATGATTATTCTCGGACGGGGACTTAACCTATCTTCGGCTAATGAAATAGCTTTAAAGCTGCAGGAAACTTGCTATATAAACGCGCGCAGTTACGCTATTTCGGATTTTCACCACGGACCTTTCGCAATAGTTAACGATAAAACGAGGATTTTGATTTTGGCGATGAACGACGCCGTTTATGACGACGCAGTCGCAATGATAGAAAAACTTAAACCGTCGGGCGCAGATATTACTGTTTTTACCGATAACGAACAGCTTATTAAAGACTGCGACGGATTGCTTTTGCCGAGCGTGGAAGAAGTTTACACGCCGTATTTATGCGCTACCGCAGGTCAGCTTATGTCTTGCATTTTATCGCAAAAACGAGGTATAAATCCCGATTGTCCGCGCGGATTAAATAAGGTTACGATAACTAAATAACCCGTAAATAGGTGCAAATAAAAATATAAAATAGTCGAATTTTAGTTAAATTAAATCCTTTGACTACCGAAAAATGGTTTTAATAGAAGGAGCAAATTAATGGCGTTGATTCCTTTGCCGAGCGAAATAATTTATTCTAACGGAGCGTTTGTTTTGTCAAACACCGCTTTAAAATGCGATGAAAAATTATCAAGCGCGGCAAAAATTTTTTCAAAATTATTT